>Ga0080013_1002509_pt1 | contig 21508 bp, 14 predicted proteins | sample ETNvirenome_6_85_FD_69236 | JGI IMG/M metagenome (GOLD analysis project Ga0080013, IMG submission 69236) | Marine viral communities from the Pacific Ocean - ETNP_6_85 (SPADES assembly) (version 2) | ecosystem: Environmental > Aquatic > Marine > Oceanic | place: Pacific Ocean | collected 2013-06-19 | reverse complement strand
AACATAATGGAGACTTGGGAGGACATGTCTTATCAGAAGAAACTACATATGAGTTGTCATAACCAAATTCATTAACCATCCAGTCGTAAGTTGATTTATGATGCTTTCCCATAGGCTGAAATCTTCCTGCATAAATTGCAACTATATCTTTTCCTGCTGGATCTACAGCTTCACTTATAAGTTTTATTAACTGTCTTCTTGTTAGTTTCATTAATTCCTCATATTATAATTATACAACAAATAAGATTAAATTGCACGAACAAGAAAAAAGGCACCTAAGGTACACAAACTTATTATAAAAATAAAATTTAATTAAAATCTATCGTTACATCAATATTTATTTCTAAAGATGGAAGTCGTAAGTGGTTTGCCAACCCAATTCTTTTGCATTCTTTTGCATCAAGAAACCAGTCAGCATGTTTCTTTTTATCAACTATTTTCATGAAATAGTCGTCTTTTTTACCACAGTTTCTAGCCATCATAGTGTATATCTTGTCATTAAGTCTGTCTGCCTCTGAAGCACTTGCCTTTAGCTCTTCAACTTTTCCAAAATCCATGCTAGATACATCATGAATCATAACTGTAGCATCTGGATCCATGAATCTTAGACCTTCCTCTCCAAACGAGAATAGGACTGCACCGCAGGACATTGCTTTGCCTTCTACTATTGTTGCGACTGGTAGCTCTGAAGCTTTTATTGCTGCAACCATTGACATTAATGAATATACTTGTCCTCCGTATGAGTCAATTACAACAGGAATAACTTTTTGACCTGTGTTATGGGCAAGAGCCATTTGTTCTGCAAATTTCTTTGCAGATTCTTCATCAAATTTATTAACCCTTATTATGCTAGGGCTTTTTCTTAATTCAATTTCTTTAATTAAAGGTGAGACATTACTAGTCCAATGCATTTTTTCTACTCCTATAGTCTTTTATTGCTGCTTTAATTGCATCCTCAGCCAAAACTGAGCAATGTATTTTAACTGGAGGCAAGCTAAGCTCCCTAGCTATTTCTTCATTTTTAATTTTAATTGCTTCATCCACTGTTTTTCCCTTGATCAATGTAGTTACTAAAGAGCTAGAAGCTATTGCAGAACCGCAGCCGAAGGTTTTAAATTTAGCGTCTTCAATGATGCCGCTATCATTGATCCTGAGTTGAAGTTTCATTACATCGCCGCAAGCGGGGGCACCTACGATTCCCATACCTATACCCAAATCATCTTTATCAAAAGATCCGACATTTTGTGGATTTTCAAAATGATCAATAACTTTTCTAGAATATGACATTACTATCCACACTTTGCCATGCCGCAATTTGCGCATGTTGCACATCCTTCCTGATAAACAACATTTGGACTGTCGCAACATGCTGTGTCAAAAACTCCGTTACTTGCCCTTGTGCCGTCAGCAATATACTTCTTAAGACATCTAGCTGTTACCTTGGCAAAACTAAATAGATCTGCATCTTTATCTTTTTGTAATTGTTCAACCATATACTGTACTGGAACACCATGACGAAGCCCAAGTGATATCGTTCTGGTAAATGCAGAGTGATTGGGATTGTCAAAAACCTTCACGATATCTTTGATAATAAACTCATCACCATTTGTACCAACTATTAAATCGTACTTTGAGTTAACAGACTTACGTGAACGTCGACGGATCTTCCCAGATGTATACTTTCTTGGGATCTCAACATACTCCGACAACCCTCCTATAACCTCATAAGGCTTTCCTTTCATTAGACCAACAAGAATGGTCCATGCCTCTCCCTTAATATTTGCTTGATGAATGTCACAAGACATTTCTTCAGGACGACGAGGCGCAGACTGCATAGTTATCTCTCCCATCTCCCTAGAATCTTTCTTATTAGATTCTGATGATACTAGAACTCCGGCCCTACTTCCATCCCTATAGACTGTAACTCCTTTACATCCAAGTTTCCATCCAGTCATGTAGACTTTTTTTACCGTATCAACATCGACATTTGATGGTAGATTGGTAGTATTTGAGATTGCATGACATACCCACTTTTGTGCAGCTGCTTGCATCTTAACCTTAGATACCCAGTCGATCTCACTAGCAGTGGCATGCGCATACGGGCTTATTTTAACTAAGTCTTCAGGACTATCATCACTATCCAAGGGTAAATCTAAAGTATTCATCCATTCCTTAAATCCATGGTGGTATACAATGTATTCTTGCCATTTATCACCGCTGTCATCTGTAAAATCAACTCTAGCAGCTTCATCTTGACCGGTTAGCTTCTTTCGTCTCGTATAGTGAAGCATAAATGCAGGCTCTATTCCAGATGTAGTCTGGGTTAGAACTGAGACTGATCCCGCTGGAGCTGTGGTTGTATTTGCAATATTTCTTCTACCATATTTTCTATAATCTTCTTGTCGATGGGGCAAAAGCTTTTGAATAATTTTTGAGATAAATTTATGATCTTTTTCTCTTTCAAACTTCCAAGAAGGGAAAGACCCTCTTTCCTTTGCAAGAATAATTGAAGATTCATATGAATTTAAAGCCAGCCACTTGTAGATCTCTTCTGTAGTGGTGATAGATTCTTCTGATCCATATGTTATTCCTAACATTGCCAATGCATCACCAAGTCCGGTTATCCCTAGACCAGTTCTTCGACCATTTAGTGCTTGTTCCCTAATTTTTATCCACAAATCCTTTTCAATCTTTTTAACGCTAGCTGGCTGTCTATCATTTTCAATTTTTTTAATTATTCTGTCAACCTGCTCGACCTCTAGATCAATCATATCATCCATTAGCCTTTGTGCTTTTTGGACTTTAGTTGCAAAGCTACCATAGTCAAAAGAAGAATTTTCACACCACGGCTCTTTAATAAAAGAAGTCAAATTTACAAGCATAAGCCTGCATGAATCATATGGGCTAAGAATGATTTCTCCACATGGATTTGTAGAAACAGATCCAAAACCTTCTTTTTCGTAAATATCAGAGGGTGTTTCTCTTTTTGCTGTATCCCAAAATAAAACGCCTGGCTCTGCAGAAGAATGAGCAGCACCAATTAGCTCGTCCCATATTTTTATAGCAGATTCCTGAATAGAAATTTTTGGAGATTTACTTTCAACAGGCCATCTGAGTTCCACTTCTAGATTTTCCCTAACTGCTTTCATAAATTCATCAGTAGCACGAACTGAAATATTTGCACCTGTAACTCTTTGCAAGTCTTTTTTTATTTTTATAAAATCTAATATTTGCGGATGATGAACTGATATTGTTAACATTAGGGCCCCTCTACGCCCTCCCTGTGCTACTTCACGACATGAGTTGCTGAATCTATCCATAAAAACTTCAATGCCGTCTGTGGTTCTTGCTGCGTTTCCTGTTGTCATCCCCTTTGGTCGAATATTTGATATATCAAAACCTACACCGCCCCGTCGCTTTGCAATTTGAACTAGCTCTTGGTCTGTTTTAAGAATACCCCCATATGAATCATAAGGAGATTCGACAACAAAACAGTTGGATATAGACTGAACCTGTTCTACATTTCCAATTCCAGACATTGGTGAGCCTTGCGGGATAATATATTTAAAATTCTCAAAAAGTCCAAAAATTTCATCTTCAGGCATAGGGTTGGGATATTTTTCTTCTATTCTAGAAAACTCTCTAGCTAATCGATTGTGCATATCTGTAGGTGATTCTTCTAGATATTCTCCTGCACTATCCGAAAGTGCATACTTTGTTACAAAAACATTTGCAGCTAGCGAATCCCCCATGAAATATTTTAAACTTTCCCTATACGAATCGTCGTATGTAAACATATTTCTCCCTTTACAATCTCAATATTACACTTAAGAATTAACCTGTTTCCATTTTTTCTTTAAAAGACTCTTCATATCACTCTCATCTGAGCTTACAACTTCAGATAAAGACATCTCAGATGCATCTTTTAAAATTCTTAATTTTGACATAGACGTGTCAAGGTGAATTGGAAATAATATTCCATCCCTGCCCGCCCTATTTTTTGCAATAAATAGCCGACCTGCGCCTGTTGATTTTTCCATTGGTTTCCTCGAAATAGATAGGACAACATCTGCAACCATTGCTTTTCCGTAAGCCTCCGCCATATTTTCCAAACCTACTACGGATGCATTTGAAGCTTCCCTGTTAGCCTGAGATGCAGTCCATACTGGCAGGTTCATATCCATTGCAAGATTTCTTAACTCTTCATATACTAGTTTAAGCTCATGTCGAAGAGAGTCATAAGATCGAGATGACCTCATTATGTCAGCGTAATCTATTACAATAAGACTTGGGACAAATCCCTTTAAGAGTAATTTCTCTATATGATTTCTAATTGTCATAACAGTTGCTGAACCTGTTGGGTATTCTTTAATAATCAATCTTCCCAACTCTTGATCTTCATACATTTTAATAACTTCTTCTTTGTTTTCTACAATTTCATTACTAGGTATATCACAAAGATTACTATCATATCTTAATCCAACTGCCCTCTCTGATAGTTCAAATGTATAGTGAATTACATTTTTTCCTACCCTAAGAGCTTCACATCCAACATGAACAAGAAAATGTGATTTTCCTACGCCAGTTGGTGCTGTAATAACACCAATCTCACCCCTTCCCAAACCTCCGTTCAATATATCTTTTTGATCAATTTGTTGCAATCCAGTTGGGCAAGTAGATCTAGCAATATGTGTAAATCTAGTTTCGTAATCATTGAAAAAATCATGACCCAAAGTAGCTGGTGAACCCCTAGAGATTGCATCTTTCATTAGTGTAACTACAGAATCATATTTTTCTGTCGCTATTAAATCTACAGCCTGTTCTAGTGCGTCTTTTAAAGATTGCTTCTTGCAAAAATCTAAGCTTTTCTCTTTTACAAAGCAAAGGTCGCCAATATCTGGATTAGTCTTCACCCTATGTAAAAACTCAACAATTTGATCTCTAAGTATAATATCATTTCCCTGATTTAAATCGTCTCTCACAATTGTAATCAACAGGGGAAGTGTTGGAAAGCACTTGTATTTTTCATAATATGAAAAATATTTTGTTGTCAAATATTTCAAATACTCTTTTTCAAAATATGAAGGTGTCATAATTTCAATCATTTGTGCTGCCCAGTTGGAATCAGCTATGAATGCTTGAAATATTTTTTCCTGGAATGACTTACCGTACTTTCCAAAGTATGCTTCTTCTTTCATTTACACTTCTCTTATTTAAGGAATTTTGTTGATAAAAAAACTCTGTCTATATCAATATTTTGAATGGAGTGGTTTTTTAAAATTTTTAATATCTTCATTTTATTTCGTGTAGGGCTAAAAGTATCAATCGAATTTGTTATTTTAGCAATTTGACTATGTGATAAATTGTTTGTATCAAGATTAATTAATTTCCAATTTCTCCTTATGACATCTTCAGATTCTAAGATGCTCTTATATACTTTAACTTTAGAGCCACTTTCTATCTCTCTTTTACAATCATTGATAAGTTGAGAAATTGTAAAAAAATTATTTTTTGCTAGCATTGGAAATCTTTTTGCTATTGTTTTAAACCCGGCACCCTTTACGCCAGGAATATTGTCAGAAGAATCTCCGCAAATTGACTTTCCTAAACAAAAATTCTCAGCTGATATTTTAAACTTTTCTCTAACTTCTTGGAATGAAACAAATTTCTTCCAGGTTGGTGAATATATAATTGTCTTCTTATCAAGCAATTGATAAAAATCTTTGTCTGATGAGACAATAACCTTCCGCTGGTCAGATAACCTATATTTACAAAGATAGCCTATGACATCATCAGCTTCACAATCTGGAACATAAATTTGAACAATTGGAAGGTATGACATGAGTGATATTAGAACACTTATTTGAACATTTCTATTCTCAATAGTATTTGGAATATCTTCACCGTAGTATCGATTTAATTTTTGAGGTTTTCTGCCTGATTTATAATCTTTAAAGATTGCTCTCTTTCTAGGAGAGCCTCCTGATTCCCATACTACAACTATTCTATCTGGAGAAAATCTTTCTGCTAGCGATGAAATAGCAACTAATGTTCCTGTAATTCCGCCAACAGATTCGCCATTTTTATTTGTAGATGGATTGGCAATATAGTGTCTAGTAAATAAATTTAAGCCATCAACTATTAACGAAGTCTTCATTTTTATTCAATGCCAAGCTCCATTTCCATTACAGCTGCTTCAACTTCAGAAAGAGAATCAATATCTATATCAGGATCCTGACTTAACTTTCTTACCATTGCTTTTTCAAGCAAGCCATCTACGTAAACAGAGTATTCAGGATTAGACATTATTTCATTAAACTGCGATTTATAGAATTTTTTCTCTACTAGTACTTCTCCTGTATTGATATTTGTAACTGAAAAGTTCTTCCAGGATCCGGTTCCGGAAACAGATATCTCTGTATCATTTATTATCTCGCTTCCGTGCTTCCTCAAAAGATCAAAAATCTGTTCATGCTCAACAATTCCTTTTCCAAAATGAATTTCAAAATTTACAGTTCGAAATGGCGGGGCAACTTTATTCTTGATCGTCTTTGCAGATACATTAATTCCCACAACTTCTTTATCTTTGTTTGTAATTTGTTGCCCAGCGCCTAGTTTGATTCGCACAGATGAGTGAAAAGGAATTGCCTTACCTCCGGGTGTGGTGGTAGGATCGCCATACATAACTCCAATCTTAGTTCTAATCTGATTTAAGCAAATTAACAAAACATTTTCATTTGCAATAACTCCGGTAATTTTTCTCATTCCCTTGGAGATTGCACGTGCCTGAAGACCTATTGACTCTTTATCATAATCTCCTATAAGCTCTGCCTTTGGAGAAGATGCAGCAACTGAATCCCAAATAATTGTAACTGGAACATCTTTATTCATAGCTTTTGCCTTAACTATTGTTGACTCGGCAATAGAAAGAACTTCTTCTGTGCAGTGAGTATCAACATATACAAATCTCTTCGTAATATCAACTCCAAGCAAGCCCAAGTTTTCAACTGATGTTGCATTTTCAGTATCGATATACACAACAATTCCACCCATTTCCTGCGTAGATCGTGCAATTTGAATTGCTATATGGGACTTTCCAATTGAAGGAGGGCCAAATATTTCTATAATTCGACCCTCTGGTAAACCGCCATCCCTTCTGTTTGCAATAATATAATCAAGTTGTCGAGATCCTGTGCTTATCCACCTATTAACATGTGTAGGTGATTCGTCAACAGAGAGGTTATAAGCAACTCTCTGACCGTGATCTTTATTTAGCGATTTTATAAGATCTTGTGTAAAGTCTTCAGGTTCACTTTGCTTTCCCATTTTTCCTCTGTTGTTATAGTGCTAGTATACTACAAGATTACTTCATGTACAAAAACGGCACCAAATTGGTGCCGTTTATTTATATTCAAAGATTTAAGAAGATTTACTCATCCATTAAATCTGCAAAGGCATCATCTAGATTGCTATATGACTTTCCTTCTTTGCCGCTATCAGATGAAGAAGTAGTTGCTGCAGGAATACTGTCAAACCCGTCAGAAGCTGAATTCTCATCTTCAGAAATCCAATCATTGACAATCTTAGAAAGTTCATCATAAGACTTGCATTGATAAATATCATCAAGATTTGGAATATTGCTAATCCACGTCGACGCTTGTTCATCACTGTTGGAAAGATTAGATTCCTTCCCTCTTGGTCGAACTTCAGTCATTGCCCACTTTCTTCCTGGCTGCTTTACGCAAGAAACCTTGATATCTCGGCCTGACTTTGGATCTGTAATATCACCGTAGTCTTCATCAAGCATTAGCCCAAGAAGTGCCTGATAGACTGTTTTTCCAAAGCCCCATATTTGAACACCCTTGTCTTCTTCGCCTCGAACAATAACAGGTGCATACGTTCGCATCTTTGGATATAGCTTCTTTGCTAGTTCATATGATTCCTTAGAGCCGTCTTCTCTAAGGTTTGTAATTAGTTCCTGAATCGGGTCTGGGTTTCCAAACTGATTTGGTGCGAGTAAACCTCGATTATTACCAATTCCATAATAGAACCACATTTCTCTAAATGGCTGGCCATCATTATCAGGAAATGAAAGCAATCGAACAATATGCTCTTCTCCCTCTGTTGGTTTCCACATTACTGATCTATTCCGTGTAGCACCACTTAGCCGATCAAGCTTCTTTCTAATTGCTTCAAAATCAATTGCCATCTTTATTTTCTCCAATATTTAAAATGCAATATGCAATGGTTTATCCGTTGCATTTATATACTACAGTAAAACTAGAGAGTTTTCAACAATTAAAAAAGAAATATTAATCTTTATCGGGATATTTTGGCCCAGTACCTAAAGGTGTTGAAACGCCAGCAATATTTGCAACTACACTTTGCTCATCAACATCATCATCATCTTGCTTAGAATCATTTTCATATGCAGGGGTATTCTGCTCTGATAACTTTCTTTTAACTATTCTCCGAAGAGCAACTTCTTCAAGGCTATCAGGCCTTGACTGATATCTTAGATATCCCGAATCTGCTTTGACATTTACAAGATTGTCTAAATTATACTCTGAATCAGAAGATTTATCATAGTCCTCTCCATTCTGAGGCTGCCTGAATTCCCAGCCATCAGGCTGCGCATAGCCTGCTTCTGCTAAAATTACCTCTTTTATTAAATCAGAAAGAAGTTTTCGGTTTACATTCATTTTTTTCTCCATAATTTGTGATGCTCCATGTATTTCAGGAAAAATACCTGAGAACTCTGTATCTACTCCGTTGGCAAGTCTTTCTTCAATATTATTCAATAGATCAGATATGACAGAGTCATAATTGTTGCTAACAAGTCGCGATTGAGCACTATCTAGATTAATTCCGTCTATTTCTGCTATTGACGGATCATACTTAAATTCACCCTGGGGATTAGACTGTTTAAACTCTGCTAATTGTCTATTTGCATCATCAATGAGTTCCGCAGCGCCAACTAGATTTTCTATTGATACCCATAGAGTATCAAAGTAATAAGTTTTATCAATCTCAAAAACATCTGTCATATCTGTATTTTCAAGACTAATTGCAAACTTAAATACAGGGCTTAGAAGTATTTCTGATTTAATTGCAGATTTAAGAACAGAGCCTGCTGTAAGACCTAAAGTACTTGCAACTGCTGGTGCCTTTGCCTTTGTTAAAAGTCTTCCTGCTGCTGCAACTACTCCCCTTGCAGTTCCTATAAATGGAATAAGATAGACAGTTGCCTGAAGAAGATCTATATAGTCATCAAATGTTTCTGCAGTAGCAACTTGAAGATTTACTATATCTTCTTCTGTACCATTAACAAGAAGCTCGTCAAACTCCCTTCTCATTCTATCATTATCTCCCTGAAGCTCTCCTATATTATATAAAACGTATCCGGCAGCAATTGGTGTTCCAATAACAGGAATTCCAGCTGCAGTAAGAGCTAGAAAGTCTCTTCCAACTTCCAATGCAATATCTTTAATAGCACCAGGATCTATACTGTCACCTGAAAGTTCTTCAACTTTTCTTGCAAGAAGATCATATACAGGCTGGCCGACATCCCTCGCCTTTTCTATAATGTCAGAAACATATTCACTACCACGTTCAACAATAGCGTCAACCCCTGGTTGAAGAGAATCTGGAATAAATGTATCCATATCTATTCTATCAAAGTCAAACTGCTCAGAAAGATCTTCTGGGATACAAAGTATAGAATATTTAGAATTTTTTACTATTTTATTTTCATTAAAATATGACATCTTATCATCCTCATAAGACTTACCTACATAAGTATCTAGATCATCCTCTTCTTTCATATTTTGATCTGGAAACATTTCTTTATGCTGTAAATCATATAGGTCTCTATCTTCACCCTTATTAACTCTTGACATATTTAGACTAGACCATCCTGCATCTGCAGACATCGAAGGCCTCCCGCCAGTTTGATACCAAGGCGTTCTATTTTTACCTATCTTTTCCTTATAGTCGTCACCTCCGAAAATTGCTCCTGCAACTGGAATTCCTATTCCGCGACCTGACCTTGCATCCTGGTTGGTAGTATTTTTTACGCTGCTAGCGTATTTTTTCATGAAATCTTTCTTTTTTGTAGTCATTTCATAGAATAATTATCTCGCTATTATGAGGTTGACTGGTGAATTACAAGAGATTTTGCCTTCTGTAAAAGAATTGCTATCCCTGGCTCAGAGTTTACATAGAATCTATTTTCTTCATAATGAGATCCGGGTGCAATCTGAATTGCGATCCATTCATCCTGTGTAAGTTTAATTCCAAATTTTTGCAAAAGATACAGGGTTCTATGAGAGACAGACATTTTTTGGATATTTTCACTATATTTGTAATTTTGTCCAAGTTTTTCCCTATGCCAGTCAGAATCTTGCTCAACAAAAAGACTAGTCTCGTCATCACCTATCTTTCCAATTTCATGTAGCAGACCTACTTTTAAAATTGAAGTAGTAGATACTCCCAGATCCAGTGATTCGTTAATAGATTTCATAGCATACGCAACTTTAAGTGCATGTTCTACTAGCCCGCCTGGATTTGAGCCATATTCACTATCCCTTTGTGAGGCAGGACACATTAATATTCTCTCATCCATAAACTCCAGAAGCATATCTATATTTTCATCTTTAAGCTTTTCGCTTAGCGATCTATATTTTTCCCAGTTTGATTTCATTCTTTCTATTTGTGTAGTCAATTTATCTCCTTTATCTTGACAGGAAAGATCGTTTTAGTTACGGGCGATCTAAACCCGTCTTTACAAATTTCTTTAAGTGTTTCTATATCATTGCTATCAACATCAAGTATAATTGCATCATGTATAAAGTACATGGGTGTAGCAGATATCTTGAATTCTGAAATACTATCAAGAAGTGATTCAAATATATCAAAAGAGACATCTACAGCAGATGATTGAACTAGGTGATTTAGACTTGGAAATTCAGAGAATATCTTTCTTCCGTGTGTATTAATAATATATCCAAGCTCTTTATGCTGATCATTTAACATCTTTTCAATATGTCTAACTCCAAAATAATCCTTTACCTTCTCTAGAACAGCAATGGGACTAATGCTGTCAGGAAGATGTGATTTTAGAGTGTGATGTGATGCACCATAAAGAGCTGCAAGAGTTGCTATTTTAATTGCGTCTCTTGATATGTTCGATTCCAATGCAGATAATACATCACTGTAAACATCCCCGGATACTGACTTTCCAAAAAGTGAGAGCGCAACCCTGGGTTCTGCAGATTGTAAATCTATCTCTAATATCTTCCCATCAGGATAATGCGACTTAAATATTTTCCTATTCTCCTTCTTTAGTGTCAATATATTGGGCCCAGATTCTATAGTCATTCTTCCTGTTACAGTTTTTGAAAATGAGTATGTGCTAGCAGGCGCAAAGCCAGATCTGTCAGGTAAAAACTTTTTTAAAACTGACAGTTGCGCATCCTTAGAATTGGAAATTTTTTCATCAAGTATTTTTTTATGAATTGCTGATTTTGAAATACGTCTAGAAAGCTCTCTATTTCTTAGAAGTGTTGTAATGTAGTAACTGTTGGTTGAATCCTTAAAGTACAACCAGAGCTGATTAGCGATACTAGAAACATGCTCTTTCCATGCATCAAAGGGTACAAGCTGTTGCCATGCAGGATTTCCTGATTTTTGAACAAGATTTTGTGCAACACCCCATGGAGTTTTATAAAAGCTTATCACTTCTAGATGAGCTGCCAATGCACAATCTTTAAGATCCCTATCAAGACCATCGAAGCCCCAGAGCAAGTCATCATTAGAAAAACTATCTACCCATGACCATGTAACACCATCATATGAAAGATGTTTTTTTGTTCCTATCTCATTTTGAGAAATTACAATTCGCATAGAAAAATTATAAACTAAAAATATTATTTTTTTAAAAATTATTTTTTTCTAGGTTTACATATCCATCGACTATTCTGCTTCTGCTATTGCCGTCATTGTATTTCTAAGCGATCTATTTGTTGCCGAGCCATTGTATGTCATTGTCAATGTTGTTTCAAAATTACCGGGAGTTATTGTATGATTAATTCCAGTTACATAATAAAAGTTATCTGCTGTTGTACCAGTTCCCATGTCAATATAATATTTCTCAGCATATCTTACATTAGGAAACCCAGCAGTTCGCAAAGTTGCGCTCGTTGGAACAATAAATATATCATCAAGACCTCCTGATGGTTGTGCCGTACTTGAGAAACTTTCCCTACTTGCTTCAATAGAATTTAAAAGTAAAACTTGCCCTACACTTCCTCCTGTATTAGAAGACATTCCAACACTTTTAACATTTGTGTACTGTGATCCAAATTCAATATGTGGATAGATTGATTTTATAGAATCCTTGATTGCCTGTGCTGGACTGCTATTAACAAATACTATTTGAGCACGACCCCCACCAGATGCAGGGACGTCCCTTTTTTCAACCACACCTTGGGTGACTGCCCTATCTATAATTGCTCTTCCGCGAGCAGAGCTAGCATCAGAAGCTGCTATCGATGTTTGTTTCTGAATGTCTTTTTCTCCTGCTTCTGCGGATTCTTCAGGATTGTCAATAGCTATGCATGCTCGACCAGAAGTAATCATTGACTGCAAGAGTTCTGCCTCAACAGGTATACCAGATTTTGCATCATAAACATGAATTCTAACGCATTGCCTCTCTTTAAGCCCAGAGTTGACATCAGCCTTTGTTCTCATAGGCAGCACTTCTGTAAATATATTTAAATCAGGGACTGTAAATATTGGCTGTCTATAAGTGCCATTATAGATTGCAGTTAGTCTTTGGGCTTTTTCTTCTGTAAATCTTGCTCGTGCTGCAGCTTTATCTTCTGACTCCATGTCTTCTAACGACTCTGCGCTAATTATCTCATAAATATCTGATAGACCATAGTTAGGATGACCAGCGTTTTCTGGGCCGCAAGGATCCCTGAATAGTTTTTCGGCAAAGCTAGCACATGAGATTCTCGGGTTTTCCAGATTAGTTTTATTAATAAAATCAGAAAAACCAATCAAAGGAAATCTAGCAAGATTTACACCTGCCATTTTTCCAGATTGAGCATTTAATGGATAGAATATAATCTGGACTTCATCATACTTTCCAATAGCCTGTAACGGCCTTCCAAAATATGTTAACATTACTGAGCCCAGACTCGGATTATCGCTCCCGGCATTGTGCTCTTCCAGCGCACGTGCTTTATCTGCCTTTTGCATTGCTGCAATGATTCTTTCTCCAGCTGCGCCTGCACCGGCTAGGGCAGTGAATGCTGCGACTGAAGCCTGTGTTTGTGCTCGTTGAGAATTTGCCGCCTCGTCTAATGCCCCTACGACTGTTCCGCCATCTTCAAAAATATCAATTGACTTAAGAAGAAGTTGTTTTTCTGTTATTTGTCGACCAAGAGTTGTTAACACTTCATCAGTCCCAGAAGATTCTAAATCATAAATTTCCTTAATAATCTCTACCCCCCGTGTAATGGCGCGTGTGTGGTCTGTCTCTCCATCACCCCCAGTAGGTCTAAGCTCTTCAAGAAACTCCCTATACTTATCAAGCGGTATCTGTGCTGCAGGTGACGTCATTGAACTAAGTGCACTATATCCTGTTTGAATTTCCTTTAGCCTTGCTTCAGAAAGCGCCTTGAGGGGCGCATAGTCTCTCTCTTCCAAGCCTGTTTGTGCGCTACTCTGAAGACCGTTATACCCATCAACATTATCAGCAATTTGCTCTGTGAGAGGGCCCAGGTACGGCTGTAGAACATATGCGGGAACATGTGTTACTCCAGAGGCTGCTGGAAGATTAATAAGCTCAGTTGTACCTCTAGACGCTAGTTTTAAACTAACTCTAACCTGGCCATCTTCAAGAATTGTTGTCTCAGCCATTTGAATATTATAAGAAGATCTAGATCTCAAAGAATTTAAAAAGTTTGCATAGACATTGTCAGATGATGCTGCTGAGGCTTGCGGATGAGACCACCCAAACTCAATATTCAAATATGTTGCAGCAAAAGTTGAGGCACCGACAAGAGGCGAAATCAAGCGCATCTGAGATCTGTCGTGCAAAATAAACTCTAGCGATGCTGTTTTGTTACAAAGTGTAGAAAGACCCAGACCGGAAACGCCAATTGAAAGACTTGTTAGTGTTGCAAGTGGAACAGTAGGATTTAAACCCTCTCCGCTCGATGCATTATTCATAGTCTGGGGTGCTTGAAAAAGTTCAATTCCAGATGCTGAGATTCTTCGTCTTTCGTTTACAAACTCCTCAACCTGGCCTGAAATTGGGTTTACCGCTTCACCAGAAGATCGATCACCAGCTATAGAGTCCCACCATGAGCCTAAATCTCTTTCTGCTGCAAGAGTCTCGAGATCAATATTTTTTCCAGGATCTTTGACTGTATTTCCTCTAAAATTTCGCCCTGTAAAACCAAAGAGTGACATTAGCCTGCTGCCATCTGTAATATAGTTTGTCTCAGAAACAAAATCAATTCCAATAATTGGTGCACATTGTGACATTTCTTGTGTAGGAATTGAATTAAAGAATATAGACCCTGCAGTTGATCTAGCATTTGCCGGACATAATCTGGGCGAGTTTAGCATAATTCCTGAAAGATACGGATTTGTTACACCGTCAGCGGGTCCTTCTTCATTTCCGCCCATGGGTGGTATCCTCTTTTCATTCAGGCCCTGTTCTACGTCTGTATCTTTTCCAACAGGGGAATCTACGAGGTATCCACACTGATCCATGACACCAAATTTATCACTATGCTTAGTTTCATTTACTTTAAAATTTGCCCACTTTTCAAACTTTACTGCAACTAAACTCTTCAGTGTATCCTCACCTAGCGCAGGGAGACAGTTTTCCTCTAGCTCAGACATAATATCTTCTATTCCAAGTGCTCCAGAACTAGTATCTTGAAACATAGATCTAATCTTTTGATATGCTTCTGCATTCTCCTGAAGCTCTGCTATGTCTCCAGCATCTAGCCCAATATGCCCTGACTCATCTTCATAATCTGTATAGTTTGTGATAACATTCATAGAGTCGACAGCATAGAATTTAATTAAATCCCTAACTGCAAAATCAAGCCTATTCTCTGGGGGCAGACTAGTACCTTCAGCACTAGCTGTCCACCATTCTCTAATTGTATCTCCTAGTCCCATAAATTATCTCACAAAGAAAGAATAGACGATATATTATTTGGAATTCTAATAATAGTTCCTCTGGGAACTTGTAAACCCCACCCAATACCCGATGCTGCAGCAATAACCCACCAGAAATCAGGTGTTCCATATTTCTCAGCAGAAATAGTATCAAGCCTTTCACCCAGTTCAACCTGTCTTGATTGAAATGGTATTGCCCCCGTTGTTACTCCAAGAAATATCTTACTAGAGATTCTCGGATTAGCTTTTCCTCTTCCGCTGTCTATTAATGAAGCGTATGTATATCTTCCAAGTGACATCTAATATATCCCCCCTACTCCTTTTTCAACTTCTGCACGCCAGCGAGTCCAGCTCTCTTGTAAGCAGACTTAGATCCTATACCGTGATCAGAATCTGCATCACCCATTGCAGCATTGTTAATACTTCCAACATTGTATGATTGACCTCTGTTATATCCTCCGTGATCAAGTCCGGGAGGAATATCATGAATTACATCAAAACTAACAGTAACTTTTGCAACCTTGGGAGCCCGTGAACCCCAGTCAACTTCCCACGTTGAAGATGCGTCTAGCCAGTCGTAAGATAGGCTCTGTATAACTCCTGCAAGGCCACGGCCCCCAGACTCTTCGAAAGCTCGCGTAATACTATTGTTTACTGGATGCATAAACTCCTGAGCATTTGTTGTTGTAAGATTAAGAGTATCAGCCGGAACACCAAGCTTAGCTGCTCCTTGCTGATATATAACTTCTTGTAACATTCCTGCAGCCCATCCGAGGACATCAAGAAAAGGTGCAACATTGTTCATAAAGAGTTTATCTGGGTTTGGCATTAGATCTTCATGCCAGACTCTAATAAAATGTGAGCCGAGATTGGGTGCATCCATATCAAAAAGCTGTACATCATACTGAATTTTTGTTCGAGAAAGATTTCTATCTGAAGTTCCCCCTTCGTAAGATCCAGGATCTGAGTCACCCAATTTTATTGAATCAATGCAGACTACCCTTTTATCCATGACCTTAACACGATATGGTATTGTTGTTCTGATTCGTGTTGTAGTAATATCTCCGCCTGAAGTCTGTACAAGATAATATCCAATATCATTACTTGGTTTTAGTATAGGCAGGCTTCCCTTGAGACCACCACTACTCTTTACATAGCCGCCTTTCTCGTCACTATCACCATCTCTAAGATTTCTTGATTGTTTTTCTAGCCAGTCAGATACAACATTACCGCTTTCCATGGGCGTTGAAATAGTTCCATCTGGGTTTGCAAAGTGAGGAAGAATCATGATTGCGCCAACTGGATTGATAAGAGCATTTCCGCCTAACGCTCTCATTCCTTGCGACATCAATCCACGACCCAATCTCATTAAATTACCCTCTCCTGCTGCTCCGGTTCCAAGAAATGTGAGAGGCGATCCAAACATAAGATTAAAAACGTAGTCAACTTGAAAGTCTGTCAATGCTTTTCTCAGTTTGCCCTTCCATCCAGTATCCATATTTAGCAATCCAGATGCATTCGCTCCTGTAAATGTATCGTCTGAAATCCTAAACCCTAGATCATCACCTACACCAAAAAGTCTTGACAGATTAAATCTTGAGTAGTTGCTCTTTACAACATCGCCAATTCTAAGTCTAATGAGTGGTGTTGCCCCTATCTTCTGTGAAAATGGCTGTGTTATAACATTCGACTTTACATCAAACATTCGAGTTCCACTAGTCCAGGACGGATAAACCATTGATGTCAATTTATTAATCTTGAACCACATTTCATCAAAATCTTCTTTAGATGTTGCTGCAACATAAAAGCTAAAACTCAATGAGCGTTTTGTATCTTTGTATGTAAAAACAGGTTCAATTCTTCCATATCCAGATGTGGATGTAAAGCTTGGTGAATAGGTATCTGAAAGACTATTTAAAAATGCGTGGAAGCCAATTATTTCATTTGTTCTAATATCATGAAAATAGAACGGTACATATTCAGCATCTAGATCATTCTCAATCATTCTTCTAACATCTGTAGGTATTCGAGACCTTGTTGTCTTCGCCTCCCCCCCGCCTATATTAAATCCATTAATATCAATATATGACTTCTCTATGATGGGCGTTGCAGTATGAGCCTTGACAGGATTTGCGCCATATGCCATTGCACCCATCTCAACTGCTGCCCTTACAACATTTCTAGGTAAAAGATACATTGATGGTGCAGTACTTCCCCTCCACGCAAGTGAATTCTCTGTCAAGCCTGTCTGTGATCTACTTTTTGACTGTCTGGTCTGCCCTGAGTCTGGAAGATTATCTACATTCCATGGCCTGGGAACATTCCCTGGTGATTCTGAGACCTTGACTCCTCCTGTACTATAAAGTACTTTATCCCCAATCTGTGCAATCGTATTTATAATCCCGACAATTCCAGTTCGAGACAATAGCCCAAATATTGCAACACCTGTAGAATTTGGATCAGATGTGTACTCTTCAACTGCTTCATCAATTGCCCCAGACCTTTCCTCAAATCTTTGAAGAATTGTTCTACCTACTGAATACCAAAACCCTGCTGACTCATTAACATTTTTGTAACTCTGAACATCTTCCTTTTTAGTTACTGCAGATGTTTCATCAATGTCTTCAAAGCTTATATTGAAAAGAAGTTGTGTTCCAGCATTTAAACAATCGTCAAGTGGAAATCGTGTTTGTGGAATAACATACCTATTGAACATTTGTGTTTTTGCATCTGCGGCAAATCTTATAGATTGACCTGGAATTCCACGTGCTCTATTCAAGTCAATATCACTAGACGTATATGAAGAAAATGTCAAATCATCCTTTACAGACTTTGCTGCATATACCATTGCAATAACAACTGCAGCTGCTCGCAGTTTAATTGTATTATTAGAAAATTTATTATATTGCAAGTGACTATCATAGCTACTTCCGTATGACGATCTTTTACCACCAGTTTCAAATGCACCGCCATCAAAAGGAGACGAGTTTAATCCAGGATTGGTGGGTGCACCTTTTGATTCTTTTGCACTGGGATTTTTATTTTTATTAGGCATGTAGCCAAGCTGGGTTGCACCAATGCTGCTAACAAAATCAGCGTCATATGATCCGTCTGAATTTGGATCCTTTGCATTGCCTGGCTCTGATGTATAATCAAGGCCAAGAGACTTAAGCATCATAGACCTGGCGACATTAACAAGCTCACTATTTTTCATAATGGGCGCATCTTTATCAAATATGCCAAACTTTGACTGAGCTGTGCGAGTACCAATTTCGTCTGTACCATCCTCAATTGCTGAATCTAGATTGCTAGCATCGAATGGAGCATATGCCCTTGAATTTTCTGTGTTAAATCTATTGTTGACACCGAGCATTGTCTGAACTTCGATAATTGAATTTTGTGTTGCATCGTCAACCTGTGCATCTATAAATGTTGCATCACTTGAATTGGGTTCATTACCAACTATGGATGTCAACAATTTATTTCCTGTATGCGGACCGGGACCCGTATCTTCTTCTGGAGTTAAGTTATTGTACTTTGTTATAATCTTCCCTAGGGTATTTTCATCAGTAGTATTTTGAAAATATCCGCTATTTGAATATCTTGACATTGATGCACCCAAGCCGTCGAGATCTGAGCCGTCTGTCTTGACAAAAACATTATCACCATTTGCAGACTCTGCTGACTTTGCAGCCCTAGGTATTCCATCAGGTGTAATATGTGCAAGACCTGGTGCTGGAATTGCCCCTCCCTTTATCTCATAGTAGTTTCTTGCATCATGCGTTATATAGTGAAGAAAATCATTGATCAGGCTATTGCCTGGTTGGCCCTCAATTTCTCCACCTTCGGAAAAGCCTATTAGCTCTTTTGTTGACCTTGGGTCGATGCCCAAATCACCTTCAACTACATCTGAAGGTGTATATGCAATCCTGGTCTGATCAGCTGTGAATCCGTACTGAGGTGGGCCAGAAAGGAAAGCCCCTAATTTTTCTCTAGCCATTCGTTTACCTCTTTAACACCCTCTTCAGAGAGAATATGATTTAATGTTGATGCCAGGGTTTCCGCAGAATCATCAGTCGCCCCTAAATTATGTATTAACGAAGTAAGATTATCAACGGCGCCAATTGTCTTTTCAAGCCAGCTATTAAAATCCTCATGCTCTTCCCGAGAAAGATCTTTTGAAAGATGTTTAATTAGCCTAGAGTTTTTTACTTCTTCAATTATCTTTCCCACTATCAAGTCCTCGCGTTTAATTGTCTTGTTTGTAGTGTAACTGCATCACCGCCTGCGCCTGCGGAAATTGGAGATGGACCCGAAACAAGGTTAATAGTTGATTGTGCTATCGCTCTTCCATCCAAATTCACTATGACTGGGGCAGCGGCGAGGTCTACAGTAATTTCTATGGGTTGCGGGTTATTCTGGCCCTCTTCAATTCTTGTAGCAATGGCTGCGAGCTCTGCAGAGTTAGCTTCAAGAGTTGCGGATGCCTGGGCTGATTCTGCAGGGGCTTGCGGCTGTGCAGGAGCCCGAGCACTTGATTGATTACTTTTTTCTAAGAGTGTTCTAAAGAGGAGATCTGATCCACCTTGTTCAACATCTCCGTGCTCATCTTCCATGCTGAGGCGCAGTGCAGCCTGGTTAACACCGTGCTCTCTTGAAAGATATTCCAGTCGGCCCTCAAAAAGCTCCTGGCCTCCAGCTTGATCAGCAAGCTCTTGAGCCTCCCTAAGAGTCCTTTGAATATTTCTAGATAGACGTCTCTCTGATGTATTTGTGAGATCATCATTAAAAATTCCTTGAAGCACTGTTTCAGTTATATCGAGCTGGGTTAGTAGTTCCCGTTTTCGCTCATCGGCAAGATCTTCAAAGCGAATTCCCAGGGCACCTGTCGTTTGCTCTAGAACTTCCCGACTGTGAGTATTCATGGCGTCTATACCATCAAATGCTGTTTTAAAACTTCCGTCCAATGAAATTATTGACTGTTCAATGGCTGCTTGTGCACTTTCCATATTGTCTGTAAGATCCGTCCTCATCACCTCACCGACCGTCCGCCCTGATGTATCACGCGCGGGGAAACCCCTAAGATATGCATCGCTTGATTCTTCGAGAGTTTCATCAATAGCTTCGTTCATATCTCGACCCCCTTGAATCATGACTTCTCTGAGCTCTTCTTGCTGCCTAGAAAATCTTGCTAGCTCTGCATTTGTATGTGAAAAAGCATTACCAACACCAGATTGTCTGCGTGCAACGTTACCCATACCTTGCGCTGTTGGATCTACCAGCCCTCTAAACTCTTCAATCTGAGTGACAACACCAAGAATATCTCTCTGCAATCCTACAATAAGAGCTCTATGAGATGCATCTGCAAGCTGGTCAAGTGTATCAGCAGTCCCAGAGCCAAACTGCCGAACCTCAGATTCAAGCTCCTGAATAGCTTCCTCAAATTCTCCTGCGCCTATAGCTGTTTGTGCTGATAAATCATCAAGCGTCGAAAGATCTGCTGTTGGATCGAATAGTCTACTAACAGCGCTTACAGAAGATAGACCTAGTTGCTGCTGAACTAGTCGCTGCTCTGCTAGCGTCATATCTTCGGCTGCCTTACCAGTTGCTAAGAATTGATCTCGAATATAGTTCAGGAAGTCCATTCTGTCAGGGGAGTTGGCTAATCTCATAGCTTCCATGGCATCAATATGGACTCCAAAGACTGTTGTCAGTGCTGAAACACTTTGGGCAGCAGAGTCAAAGGAAAAGAACTTGTCAACCATACCGTTAAGCTCTTGGTAGTCAAGCCCTAGAACCCTAAGAGATGCACCAATTTGAGCCATTTCATCTTCTGAGACATTTCCATATCTCTCTGTGTCCTTGATAAGTGCTTCTATAGTATTTAAAATTTCCTTAGCTGAGTCTCCTGTAATATTTGCTGCACGTTTTGCAAATACAGCAGAGTTTCGTAACATCTCACCAGATTCTCTTCCAAGATCTATTTCGCGTGACAGGAAGGTGGTAATCTGACCGCGGTTGAGATCCATGCGCTCACCGAAGACTGCCATCTCTCTCATTAGGTCCCCAGAAGCTACTTGGGCAAATCTAAATCCATCAGCTGAACCTCTTGAGCCTTCTGTCATGGCTTCAAATGCTAGCTGAGTCTCTCTAGCATCACCGACAAGTGCCCTTAAGCTTACACCGAGACCTCGAACTGAATCATTGCCTGTTTCGCTAACGCCAGCTAGTTGCTCTTGGAAATCTATATATGAGTCCCTATATTTATGTGCTAATGACTGCCCAGTTCTAAAAGTTTCGCCCG
>Ga0080013_1002508_pt1 | contig 21520 bp, 12 predicted proteins | sample ETNvirenome_6_85_FD_69236 | JGI IMG/M metagenome (GOLD analysis project Ga0080013, IMG submission 69236) | Marine viral communities from the Pacific Ocean - ETNP_6_85 (SPADES assembly) (version 2) | ecosystem: Environmental > Aquatic > Marine > Oceanic | place: Pacific Ocean | collected 2013-06-19 | reverse complement strand
GATCTTCTAACGACATATTATTCTCTATAGCCTTATTACGAAGCTGTGCTTCGCTAAAAGTTGTATCGCCTAGTAGATATTGTTGCATAGTTATATTATATTAATTTTAAGCACTTTTAGTACCATACGCTATAATTGATCTCTTAGTTATATTCCCATTTTCATCTCGCCACGGTTTGTTATCACGCCAAACTTTTCCCGGATAACCAGTGCTATCACTTGTAGCATATATTTCATCCATACCTTTTTTATGGATTGCGGGTAAAGCTACAGTAGTATAAGGATGTTCTCCCTTTTTATGCATTTCTGTAAAATATTCATCAACTAAATCTAATTGTTCTAAAACTGACATCTCTTTAATATCATCTAATTCATATTTAATTCCATTTATTGTTTTATAACTTTTTCCCGGATCTTTAAAAAATTGAATTAAACCAGTGGCTCCTCCTTTTGGATTTCTACCACGAGTATCAAAATTAGATTCGTTTCGGAAAATGTCTAATAATTGCTTCACGTTAAATCCATGACCATCAGCAATGTCATATACTTTTTCCATCACACCTTCTCCTTTAATAAAAGTTTTTCCTTTTCTAGATTTAATACCTAAATCTTTAAAATATTTTCTACTATCTATTTTAACCCATTCTCCATCCGAACCCATCATTCGATCTCCAGACATATTTATTTTTCCAAACATTGGGTCAGGGTTATCTGATCCATAATCTTGATCTTCTACATCCTCAACTACTGGTGTTTCTGTGTTCGTTGGAGGAACGGTTGGTTCAGATAATGGTTTTTGCCCTTGAATGTTTAAATTTGGTTCAGAAGCAAGGAAATTTACTTTTTCTTCTTCACTTAGTGTTATTGTTCCTTTAGTTGGTAGTTTATCTACTCCTATTTGAACTTTAAACGTGACATTTGATTTATCTTTTAGTTTTTCGTACTCGCTTTTAACAAGTTCTTCATTACTATTAAAATAACGAATAAAAGGGTCGTCTATACCAGTAGTACCCTTAGCTTGTGATAGAGCTTTCTTAGCAGCGTCAATATCATTTCCTTCGTAATTATAATATGTTATCATTGAATTAGATTCTGTTTTTGTTATTCCTTCTAAATCACTTTCTTCAATAACACTTGCTGTACTTGGTGTTTTAGGTTTAGGTTTACTATATACTATTCCTTCTTTCTTTTTCGGAAGTAAAACACCGTCTTTATCGGTTTCCGTTTCAATTTCTGGAGTTTTACCTTTTTGTTCTGGAGTTTGGCCTTGTTGCTTTGTAGCCCTTGTTTTTATATTTCTAAAACGACTATCGTTAGTAAATATACGTCCAAGATTATCTGCACTACCTATATAAGATTCTTCTGTTTCTGGAGTATCCCCTTCTTTCCAATTTTGGTACCAATGACCATCATGATAAGAATACGTATTTATTTTTTTGGTGTCAGGGTCTTTTTCTTGAAATGTTCTACCCGCTAAAATATCTCCGTAAACACTTTCAGCTGAACCACCATTCCAATCTGATCCATCTAGTTTCTGAATTTTCTTTTTGAAGAAATCTACCTTAGTTCTTCCACTACCTTGTTCTGCTTCATGTCTAAAAACTTCATTATCTAATTTATCGATAAACAAGTCTCTTCGTAATTCATAAGTATCTTCACCGTTTAGAATCTCGTCCACTATAGTATCGTAATTAGTGCCTATCATAAAATCATTTTTATCTAAGAAACCATGTCCTTTTTTACCTTTCTCTTGATCTTCTATGGTATATCCTAAATCACTTAAACTTTGTATAATAGCAGGTGATATCGCTGCTGTTCCATTTCTAAGAGAATCCGCAAAAGACTCTTTCATTCCACCATATTTTTGATTCATTAAATACTGAAGGGACTCTCCGCTTTTTACAGCTTGATCTATTACTCTTTCTAACCAATTTTGATTCATTAAAGAATCATTGTCAGTATAAGTGCCAGTTGGATTTTTAGCTATACTATTTAATCTTTCTTGAATAGTTGTTTCTGTTGTTATAGCTTTTTTAGGTATCATCTTTGATATCTCAGAAGATTTTTTAGCTATAATTTCCCCATCAACACTAGTTATATATGTAAATTCATTTGTAGTTGGATCAAGATATTTCACCATTTCACCATCCTTTGCCCCTAAATGTTTCCATAAATCCTCTGGGCTTTTATCATTAGTATCACCAGTGTTACTCGCCATATAAGAATTAGCTTTTGCATTATGTATTCCTGATTTATCGTTTATGTTTTTAGCGTAAGTTGTTAAACTTTTAAAAAATCCAATGTCAAGTGATTCTAATCCTTCTGTCCAAGAATCACTGCTTTCATAAGACTCTACAGCTTCTATCAAAGCAGTTCTATTACTTTTATACTTGCTCATGATCTTATTATTCTGTCTCTCCCACTCTCTTAAACCCTTAGAATCGTTTTGAAAACCACCATTTTCTTCCCATATAGCAACTTGAGCATCCATTTCATCACTAAACATGTTATAGTCCGCATTATTTTCTATTCCAACGCCATATGTTTTAAGATCTTTTATCGCTGTATCTAGTTCTTTTTTATCTGCTTTTCTCTTAGTTTCATACTGTTTAAACGCTGTTGCAACACCAGTTAATAAATCTTTATTAGCATCAGCCATTATACCAAATTGCTCGCTATAATCGCCAGGTACGTTTGCTAACCCTTCTCTTGCTGCTGCTGTTACTAATGTTGCGTCTGCTTTTCCTAATAAACTTGCCATATTACTTTGTTTTATTGTTTTATTATTACTCCCAAGGAGCTTTAGGCGGTTTTGGTAGAGTGTATGGATTGTATTGTTTACCGTAAGGACCTGTTAAAATATCAGATGGAATTTCTCCAGGTGGTTGCTGTAATCCGTATAAATTACTTGGCGTCTCAGGGGTACCACCACCGCCACTTCCACCACCTTGTTTTCCACGCATACCCGCAGCTTGCACACCTATTTGCATATATGTAGATGCTGCATCAGAGTGCATTTGCATTTGGTTTGCCATAGCTGACATTTGATTTGATTGCGCTTGTTGTAATGCGGCGTTAGCACCAGCAGATTGACCATATTGCATACCTAATAGAGTTGCTTGTCTACCTGATTCAGCTTCTTGTAACATAGCCTCCCCACCTCTTTGAGCCATATCAGCAGCCGTAGCACCTTGCGCTTCCATTTGTTGTAATTGCATAGCACCTTGCGCTCGCATTGCTTCGTTTCTAAGTTGTTGCTGCTCTAGTCCAACAGATACTTGTCTAGCTTGTAACGCGCCTTGACCAGCTAAAGCTTGCGCTAAACCAGCAATACCACTACCACCAGCAGCACCACGTAATCCTTGCATTATATTAGATCTTTGTTGTGCACCTTGTTCCATTTGAAAATCAGCTGCACCTGTACCAACACGTAAATCTTCATAAACGTTTTCTAATCCAGCAAATCGATTTTCCATTTCCGCATAAGGATTTTCAAACTTCATATCCCTATAAATGTCCTTTTGTTTATCAAGCTCTGCTTGTTGTTTTTGCTTTTCTATTTGCGATGCTTTATATTGTTCTTCAGACATAGCTTGCATGCCTTTAGCTTGTTGATTAGCTTTATATGCTTGATAACCAGCCATTGCCATAGAACCAATTGCTAGTGCTGTCATTACGCCCATATTATAAGTTTTTAATTATTTCATAAGATGGTTTTTTATCAACTTGCCATCCTAATTTTTCATGTGTTTTCATTAAGTGTTTGCTTCTACCTATACTGAACATATATGTTATACCCATATTTTTACATACTACTTCAGCGTTGGTTATTAATAACTCTATAGCTTCTTTTCTATCATCTTCTCTATATTCTGGGTTTGATACTATCCATTCTAAAAGAGCTCCAGTTGAATTTGTTAAATATAAAAACGCAGAAACTATTGGTATATTATTTTTTTCTACTATAAAACCACTTTTTCCTTTATCTGGTAACATCTCTCTTGGTATAACTGGCCACCTCCACCATTTCCACCATTTACATATAGTTTCATAGTCCCCTTCTCTAAGAGGTCTAAATTTTAATTCACCTTCCATTATTTAATTTAATTTAATTGTATATATATAATCACAGTTTTCACTGTTTTTTTACATTACGACGCAGATAGGAATTGCTCTACATCGAAATATAATGTAAAACTAGTATCGTCTACGTTTACAAACTCTATATTACCTGTTATTGTTGCCACTCTACTAGTACCTCCAACTGTTAATACTGTATTTTGCGGTAATACTTGTGATGTACCAATAGTCCAATCCCCAGCACCACTTGCGCCTCCACCAGATGTTATTATCGGTAATGCGTAAGGAGTAAAAGTTAAAGTGATTCCATCAGCAACAGAAATTGCTTCTGAAACAGAAAACTCTTTTACATTATCACCATCCGGATCTAACGCAACAACCGTGACAGTACTATTAATAGATATACCACTACCTGTAACTCTATCACCAACCACCATTTTACTCGCGACGTTATTATCCATAACTATTTTAGTTACATCTGCAAAACTCGTTCCATCTACAGTATCTGTGCTACGCGCTAAAGTTGTGTCTACACCAATACCACTAATTGTAGATATGTTATTTATAACACCCTCTCTATTTGCAACGGGTATTGTTGTGTCGGTAGAATCTGACGTTACAGTTGTTACAGGCGTTGCCAACTCTACTTTTAAGTCGCTTAATTTTATTTCAGTATTATGTATTGTTTTTATAGCACTTGGACCATGCGCATAAAACACTTTAGCGTTAGTATCATCTACATCACCTATAATTTTGTTACTAAAAGTAATATTACCTAATTGTTTTGTTATTACACCATTTGTTATTGTTGGTTTGTAACCTAAAGGATCTAACGCTGGAGCGCTAGCGTTCACAACTGTATTTGTAACCTCTTCAATACTACCGTCTTCGTTTTGGACTTCTGTTGTATACGTTGTTTTATCTGTGTAAGGTCCAATTGCTGTTCTAGAAACCAACGGCCAATCAGAATCAACATAAATCATTCCAGACGCTAATTTATGTATACTACTAGCTGCAGTTACATTCCACCTGTGATAATGAGGTGCGGTAAACTCTAACATTATACCATCACCGATAGTAACATCTTCTGAAGTATCAAAAGTGTAAGTGCCACTTAAATTAGTTACCGTAACAACGCTAGTAGTGGGTATTCCCGTACCTTTAACTCTATCCCCAACTTTCATTTTAGAAGCAACAGCAGTATCCATAGTTACAGTTCCACCACCACTAACAGTACCATTAGTAGTATCTGAATTACGCCTAGTTTCACTCCAAATATCTTCATTATATATTTGTACTGGATCACCAAAGAAAACAGTTGTAGATGCGACTAAGTCATTTATTGTTGGTTGTCTAGTTATTTGGAATGCTTTTGTTGCCGCAGCTGTAACGATAATTTCAAAAGCAGTTTTACCAACTGTATTACCTCTACCTGTAACAATAGTATCATTTGTCATAACCGCACCAGAAAAATCTGTGGTAGCTCTAAGTGTTTCTGGTGCTAACGCGCTTAACGTTACCGTAACATCAGTATACTGATATATTATTTTCTTTAATAAATTAGAATTAGAACCCGTGGATGAATTTATATCTATACTTCCATCACCAAATCTAACTTCAGAATACTCGGCGTGAGTAGTGCCGTGCATAGATTCTGCAAAGAGCAAGATATTATAATGATCATCATCTGTGATTGCTGGAAAAGTAATAGATCCATTATAAACACCATTATCTATCCTTCTATTTTTTAATCTTTTATGTGCAGCTGCAAAGGTATTTGTTGAAAAATTATAATAATAACCATCTTCATTTGTAACTTCTAAAGAAAATATAGCTCCATTATCTCCAATTACTTGAAAGGATCGTGTAGTACTCGCCGCAGCCATGCTACTTAAATCTATATTAAGATTTTTAATTATTTTTGCCATATTATTTACTGCTTTCAGTTATTTCAGAATTCACAGAGAATAATTCTGCCTTTTCTTTAGAATTATTTTCAAACTTTACATCTGCATAGTATCCTAATAAACTAGATGTATTTACCACGTGGTTTTTAGCAAACATAATATAATTTTGTGCGGTTGGTAAAATCCCACTATTATCTAAAGTAATAATGTTTTGAGTTAAACCTGTCACAACACCACATTTTTGTAATTGATTAGATTCTATTTTTGAAAACCCAAAAACTTGTTCACTTGGAATTTCTTCGGAGTATATTGTATCTCCAATTTGTAACGAGGAATTTATATTATTTGAAAAGGTTAAATCATAGCCATTTACATTATTAACAATACCTATACCTTGAATATTAAACGCCCCAAAATCTGTGTTTTCATCTACATCAGAATTTGCACCTTTAATATAGTTAAACCACTTACCTTCTTTTTCTATAAATTCAGGTAAACTACCCACTTGTTTATCTGTCCCAATATCACTAACATACCAACCATCCTTAGGCATAGAATTAAAATGGTTAACTGTTTTTTCTTGTTCTTCTGTAGTTATAATATCTCCAACTTCAAAGTCACCAAGGTTAGAAGCATCACCCCAATTACCATCTGGTTCAGTTCTTCTTCCAAATCCTTTTGTTGATCCTCCAGAAGGTGAACTTGTTGCGGTTGGCTCAATGTTATTCCAAAACATCATTAACCCACTATGGATAAGTATATTATTTCGATATTGCTTCATTACAACTGCTTTTTCAGGATTTCCTGGATCAACACCAGGACCAACGGCACTCCAAGTAGCACTATCTGGTTGATTAAATAAAGAGTTTACCTCTGATTCTTCAAAAAAGAAGTATCTACCATTATTTTGTGATCCGGCATACTCTATTCCGGTAACCTCAATTGTTTTAATACCTTCAACTCTAGATTGACTACCCTCGTAATCTAAAGTATGATAAGATTTTACACTTCCAGGTTGATCGTTTAGCATAACATTTACACTAGAATCTACATAAATATTGTAGAAAGTATTTCTAGGTTTACTTTCATCATAATGTTTGTATAATTTACCATTTTTTATAGTAAAATAATCATTAGCACAACTAATTGCATTTTCCGGAACAAATGATTTAAAACTTACCCAACCTTTTACATCTTCTCTAAACGAAACTGTTTGTCCCACTGTTGGTTCGTCAACTGTTGCGTTAAGAGTTATGTTATATTCATCATTTCTATCATCGTAACTACCAACAAGTTTATTGCTTAATTTTAAGTTATCTCTAAACCAATCCTTCATACCATGCATTGAGATTGGTGTTAGCCCATCTTTAGATAATCTCATCACAGCACCTCTTTGTTTATCCGTAAAATAAGATCTATATGCTTCAGATACAAATGACTCTGGATTTTTAGATATACCAAATTCACCAACAAATGGTACAGTTTGTCCTAAAACTCTTTCGTTAGCTGTTAATTGCGGGTTTCCATCCGCGTTATATACAGCATCTTTATTCGCTAAAATCTTTAAAACTTTATCTTCACAAAGAGTGATTAAATCTGTATCTCTTGTGTGTAGTTTTTGTATACTACCATATGTTGGATTTATATCTTTTGTGATTTTTTCAGCCTGTATAAATTGATTTAAATTATTTACACTACTAATACTATTATATAATCCAGAATATATTAAGCCATATTTTCTATGTTCTTGTTTATAATCTTCAAACGTAGTCGACACTCTTACCCCAGGTGTTACTTGTGGCGCGTTGAAAGTATCAGTGACTCTATTAGATTCAACACCGTTACCAAAAGAATAACAATTACCCCAATTTAATGATTGTTTTGTAAGCCCGTGTGCATCAACTAAACCTATAGTAAAAGTATCACTGTAACCTGTAGTTAGTGTATTAGCAGGATTGTTAACGGTACCCGTATTTGTACCATTATTAGCTGGATCATGGTTTGGGTCTATAATCCTAACTCGCACAACACTACCATCTGGACGGGTAATTTTTAACCAATGTCCAGGATGAATAGTTAAGTTTGGTGCAAATCCTATTCCTTGTAAAATCGATGATGTATTAGGCATATTTTATTAGTTTATATTTGTTGCCGGAGCTACGTAATTAACTTGATACCAAGGTGTATCTACTATTTTTATATTACTTGATAAAATAATTTGTTCATTTTCGGTGTTTATATCAGTAATAGTAGTTCCAGGAGGAATTATATGTGGTTTATTTTCATATTCCACTGTAGACCCAATGGGAATAAAATCAAGCATATTTTCACTATTTAATTCTATCTCTATAGGAATCTGTCCTGATGCTTCATAATAAACATCTATATCGGTATTTTCTTTAGGTTTTGTTTCCCAAATAGCAGGATTTTTTGGTAAAATCTCTTCTTCCGAACGGTAAGATTTTTCTTCTAACCATTCTAGAGTATATCCAATAGCAGTTGTTCCCCCACTTGTAGTGCCATTTCCAACAGTATTTCTAAAATAATTTAAATTTCTAACTGAATTTGGACTTAATCCATTCATTGGATATTGATAGAAGTTCAGTGTATCGCCAGCACCTATACCTGAAGGAGTAGCACTCCCAACTCCATCGTTAGCAAAATCAGTAGAACCATCGTATGTTTTAAGTTCTATAATAGAAGTACCATCAGTTGTTATTTTAGTGACAATAGCAGGAGGACTTAAAATTACCGTGGCACTAGCACTTGAATCATAATAATTTACCAAAACCATACCTATTTCAAGTTTTGTTTTATCAGTGGCACCACCTTCATTACTAGTTGTTGTAACTGTATTTCGAGTGGATGCTGTACCAGCGGATGGTACTACTAGTTGAATATGTTTTGCATCTGCTAAAGAACTAACTGATGCTTGTGCTGGATTCCATTTACCTGTAAACGATTTGTCTAATGTAAGTCTCCAATTTTTTGTATAATTACTCGGCCTTAAATATGTACATGTCGCATACGTGTGTCCACTTGAACTAGTACTGCTACCATCAGTTGGATAAACCTCTGATTCTAATCCATGACCCTTCCCTTCTACAGTACCCCAAATATTATGTGCAGGGGTTGTAGATTGTGATTGGGGGTTCAAAAATCCAGTGGCTTTCCCGGCAACAGCTTTAGCGTGAAAAGGAAATAAATGATTAGGTTGTAAATCGTTCTGTTCGCCATCATGGAAATTAGTGTTGAGAGGATAATAATTTGATAAACGTTCATACCTAACTCTAAGAAATATATTAACATCAGTTATAGTATATATTGTTTCTGTTGGATCTTCTTTAAATCTAAATTGACTACCTATTGCAATTTGTTTTATAAAATCAGTTTCTCTCTCAGAATAATTTTCATTTCCTCCAGCTAAATCATAAAAATTAGGATTATTGTCCCAACCACTCGTATCTGTAGACCATTCTACGGGTTGAATACCTCCAAAACCCAATTCTAATATACCGTGTCCTTGCCAGTTACTAGTTATTCCTACAGATTTACTATGAATGGGTTTCCAACCTTCAGGCCAAGTATCCCAACCTGAACCATTTTCTCCAAGAGTACTATAAGTAAAATGACCTGCATTAGTAGCTTTATCTATAAACCAAACGTCTTCAAATTTTTGAAGATAATCATTGTTTGTATTATTTAAATCTAACGCAGAATTTATAACGCGATCTTTAATAGCATCATTTCCTAAATATACGTTTATACCCCTAAAATAAGCGTCATAATCACGCCACACGTTAACATCTCTTAACAAACTGTTTGATATAACATTACCTTTTTTCAGTTTTCCACTTAATGTTCCTAAATATTTCGCGAAATTACTTGTGACTTCAGCATAATGATTCCATTTAAATTCTGAGTGATCTGGTTGATCGGTTACTTGTGTGTTTAAATTAGCATTACTATTTAAGTCATCTATACCAAAAAAGGCTTGAGTAGTAGTACCGTCGTAATGTTTTTTTATTCGATTAGAATTATCATAAGTTTCTAAAGAATAAATTTTTCTAGATATACCTGTTGGCTTATATTCTTTATTTTTTTCGTCATCATGTTTCTCTTTTAGCAGTCGTTTAAATATATCATCATTATATATTTTTACAAAAAATCTACCATCAAATTTATGAGAGGCAGATTTATCTGTTGCAACTTTATATATATTTAAATAAGTATTATTAAGTATTTCCGTAACGTTTTCCCCAGTTTTATCATTAGTAAAAGAATTTACTTCGTTAGTAAATGGTTTTTCTAGTGTAAATCTCCATAAATCATCATTTCCATCGTTAGTGCCATTATCATCCGCCTGTAATCGTATAACTTTATATCTATTAGAAACCCGACCTGTGTTAGGACTACTTAAAGATATATAGTAATCTACATCGCTATCTTTATGAAAATCTTCATGCAGATTTGCATATGAGTGCGTGTTAATATTAAAGTGGTTAACAGAAAAATTAATATCATTTTCTGATGGTAAATCACCGCTAGCAAAAATTTCATTATCCGTTCCACTAGGTGCATTTAAATGGATTTTAGATGCTATTAAAGTTTCTTTTCTTTTAATAAAATCTGGAGCTTCATTTTTTATATCTAAAATTTTATATTGCGCCTTTTCTCTTACTATATTTGGTATAGCCCATTTATTTTCATTATTAATAACATTTCCACTACCCTTTTTTAATATTATAAAATCATCAATATCTACTTTATTTCTATCAACAGAGGGAAATGCTAACCAAATATTACTATCTTCAGCGTTATAATATCTATCCATAGCTAAATTATAATATTCTCCCCCAGTATCCTTTATATAAAATTTAAAATATTTCATATTCACTGGATGCCCTTCGTTGATTAACCCAACTTCAATTTGATTTATCTCTGAAGCATTAGCTTTGTCAATTTTAAATGTGGCTTTTGGATTTGTTAAAACTGGAGTTTCTCTACCATACTCATCTGTATATACAACGCCAACTTGATATTCTCTTAAAGATTTTATAGATTTTACACCGCTTCTAGAGGGATTTGCATTAGAAACTACATCAACATCTATATTTACATTATAATCTCCCTGATTATAACTATTAATTAAATTATAATTTTGTAAATAATTACCATAAACAATTCTATTTCCAACAACATCTTGCGCTAAGGCTTTTCTAGGTACGTTATCCCATGGTCTTAATAATTGATTAGATGGAAGAATACCATTTTTAATTGTTTCTCTATTTATAACATAATCATTAGTATCAAAATTAATTAAATCTTTTATAGTATCAACAATGTAAATATTAGGAGAATGTTCTTCTTTGTATAATATATCTATGCTACTTACGTCCTCTGGTATTAATCTTCTTAAATTTTTTAACTTTAAAGATTTTAAATTATTTGTCATACCTAGATTATAACCTTTTGTAGGGTGATAATCAAAAGATCCAGGAATAAAAACTGGTTCCGTAAAAGGAGAGAAAGCAGAATACTCTCCATCTTCATATTTATATCTAATAGCAAGTCTAGATAATTTCTCTTCAAAAAGCCTAGCCTCTTCATCGAATTTATCAATAGCATAATTCATCGCGTGTCCTGTTTCTACAGTTGGTGGGATTCCATTTATAGAATCTACACGTATCTCTACTTGAGCTTGCTCTGAATCTATTTCTTCAACTATAATATTATCTATAGTTCCATTAAAGTATTTTTGTTCTCTTACTTGAACACTTACCTCTATCGTAGCAGAGCAATCTTTACTTGCTCTAATATCAGGTCTTTTTCCACCATAAGTCGTTCCTGAAACAGGTCCTTTAACATAACCTGTTATTATACCACCATCACCACCCCACTCACCAGCTGGAGCGCTAGATACAGTGTTGTCGTCAATTAATAGGCTATCATAATCAGTATCTACAATTGCAGCGTTAGGTACATTGGCATTAAGTTTTAATCCTGATAAAAGTTCAAAAGCAACATCTTCATCTACACCAAACTTTCCAGTACCAGTATAATTAGAAATAATTATTTCCACCCAGAACCATGTGTCCTCTGGTAAAGGTTGTTGTGTTATATCATAAACATATTGGGTGGAGTTTGGTGACCCTGTTAAATTACTCCCACGAAATACCAATTTGTTAGTGTTTAGTGGTACCTGCCACACGTTACTTACTGAGGTTCCAATTGACGACAAAGTGCCTTGATGAGTGTGACCTAGGGATACGTTTATATCATCAACTAGTTCAATGCCATCACCAGTATAACCATAATTTTTTATATGGAAAACTACTTCACTTCCACTCCATGAATTAAAAGGTGTTGGTGTACCCCATGGCCAATACCTCCATGGACCAGTTTGGTTGGTGGTTGTCGCGGCAGTAGGATCATCATACCCACTATGATCCTCTATAGTTACAAATTCTTCGTAACTACCAACAGCAGCGGGTTGACTATAATCTCCATGAATTTCTTTATATGTATTACCGAATGTGTTTGGGTTGCCGGCATTATAATTGGCTTGATCAAATAAAGATGGTTTAGAACCATTATAAGTTGTTGCTTGATTAGAAGAATTAGTAGAAGGAACTTCATACGGTATGTTATTGTGAAAAGTAACCCATAATCTACCTTGTAAATCACTACCATCAACTGGCGGTCCAACATCCCATCGTACTCTATATGTTTTTCCTAAAACTACTTGTCCGCCACTACTATTTAACTGCCGTTGATAAAACGCATCGTGACGAACACCACCAACATTACCTGAACTACTCCCTAGTCCACTACTAGGAAATGTTGCCTGTATATTACTATTAGTACTATTATATGTCCAACCAAGAGATCCCCCACCACCACTCCATTCACTCGCATCATTTTTAAAATCCGAATTTTTAGTTAAAACTTCTGCAATATTACTAAAATGATTACCTAACCAATCAGTTATTTTACCTTTTATGGTATAATTTGAAATTGGAATTGACGGCGCTTCGGCATCAGTAAATTCTTTTATTACAACAGGCATCCAATTTTTCCAATCTAACACAAAAGATTCTTTACCAGTTACTTCTCTTTCTATTATAGTTTTAAAATAATCTCCAACTTTTAAAAAATTAAAATCATATATTTCACCTATAGAAGATTCTATAAATGAATTTGGATAATTTGCGTGATCACTAATTTGTATTATACCTGTATAATCTTTATGAGGGTCTCTAAGGGTCTCATATTCTAGTGTTGGGGGATATTTAGGGGATTTTTTTATAACAGTGGTATGATCTTCTTTAATATTTATTTCACGATCACTTGGTACGTTATAATTATATTTTTGTGCGTTATTTATTAGTTTTGTATGTTCAAATCCAGAAGAAGCTGTACCATCTTTACTCCGCTGTACATTTATTTTCTTTGGTTCAGAATAATTATCTGTCCAAAACAACATACCATCAATTATATTAATACCTGTTATTATCCTACTTGCATCAAATTTTAAGATTTCACCCGTTAAATCAACAAAAACTGGGGTTACAACTCCAGTTTTAACATCATATTCTGCTATAATATCACGGTTTAATTCTTGAACGATTATATTATCTATAGTGCCATCAAAACTAGAGTTGTTCCAAAGTTTAATTTTACCTACATTACTGCTACCTTGCATCCAATCTACAGAATATGTTCCAGTGACACTACCATCAACAACTTGCTCGTTATATTTATTTGCATTGGCAGTAGCACTGGCAATTAAATATACATTATTGCTACCATCAGTAGAATTAAGTGTTGAATTACTTGTTGTGTGATTAGCAAGTACTAATTGACCACCCCCTGCTGTTTCAGCATCAAGAGTATAAGTTATTCTATATTTTCTACCTTCAATTATATTACTGGCGGGGGTTTCGATATAACCTTTATTAGAAGAATCAGCTGTAGCGTTATTGCTAGTAAGATCCCAAGGAGTTGCAGTACTATGAGCGCCTGCTGGTGACAACGTCCACTCAACACCCGCGTTATTGAATTCACTTGTATCAACACTTATTAAATTATCAGTTCCAGAATCGTTGATAAACCAATATAATTTATCATTTTTTTCATCAGCAACACTACCAACACAAACCGCGCTTTCAGTGATAAATGATGAAGAAATTTCACTGTTACCTAATATATTTTGAACAGTACCAACGTCACCACCTTCTGAGGTTGACACTTGTATATTCATCGCATCTCTATATTCTCCATTTGGAATAAGTCTCTCATCGAGATCCTTATTCATTCTACCTTTAGTAAAATTATGCTTAATCTCCGGCATGTACTAGTGTTTTATATGTTTCGACTTACCTCTTAATATTTGAGTTAATTCTTCTAATTTAATATTTGATAATCTTAATTTTGCTTTCCTAGTTTCAGCAAACTTTTCTTTTTTAAATCTTGGTACTAGTTGTTGGTGAATTTGATTAGAAGACGTAGATAGTATTGCATAAGCTATCCATTTATACATAGCTTCTTCTGCAAATTTGTGAACTTGCATTTCCGCGTCTGTACCTAAACTATCACTTATGTAATCTAATATAACAGTTTTTCCAGATACGTTAGAACTAAAGTTAATTTTTCCTAATCTATTATCTACGTAAAAAGATCCATTAACTTGAGCGTGTTGAGGATTTAATCCATATCTCTCTCCGTTAGCAGGCCAATAAGTATCATCTTCATAATCGTCGTTATTATTTTCTGAAGATGTTGATGAGTTATAGTTGTTTCTAGTTGTAGAACTTTCGTTAGCATGAGCGTTCCTAAGCATGTTATCAGGTTCTGCTGAATTAACTTTGACGGCAGCAACTCTATTAACGCTGCCAGAATTTCCAAAAGTAGAATAATTTGGATCTCCTACCGTAGAACCTGGTTCTGTGACCCATTCTGTTATAGAGTGTGGTTTCCAAGGAGCGTGACTTTGCACCCAAACCCAAACGTAATCATATTTACTAACATCTACATCTCTTAAGTATTTCCAACTTTGAGTACCATCATTCCACTCGAGATACCCTAAATCGTAATTTCCCACTTCATGTATACTAAAAGCTCCGGATTCTTTCACGTTTTTAGGTACACTATTCCGCGGATTTGTGCCTTGAGATTCTGCTATTTCGTCTGGACTAACACTAGACAAACCAATTCTAAGCTCTCCAAAACCACAGGCTACATCAACATTATCCTCTATTTGATCTGCAGACTTTCCATGCGCCTCTAGATCTATAAAAAATAAATTTGAAACGTCTATTTTTTGCCAAGCCCCGTAACTTCTTCCCCAACCCGCTGCAGTAGAACCAAATTTTTGCCTTGGGTAAGATTCAAAGTTGAGTTTACCAGGTTCTAAATCGTTCCAAGGAAAAGTAGTGTCTCCAGATTGGGTTCCAATTTTATCATATTTGTATTTAGCTATATACTCATTAGTTGTGCTATCCAGTGTATTTGCGCTAGTCCATGATGCTGAGGGTTTGTTTGAGCCTGGCGGTGGCGTATATTCCCAAGTTCCATTAATAGATTCGTCAAAAGTATAGTTTGTAACTAACTCACCGCCACTATCAAAGCTATAAGCGCCAGTAACTTTTTGTTTAATAGAAAATGGATTTGAAGTATCTTTTGTATAATATAACGGGTGTTTTATACCCGCTGAATCAATAGTACTAACCTTTGTGTAATTTACATAATCTCTTGGTAGAATCATAGACAAAGAAGGTGGTAAAACTATTTCGTGTGCTTTTACAGATTTTAATGTATCAAAAGAGAGTTCTTGTAAAGCTCTATGTGCATAAAAAGCTATATCCGCTCTTTTTATTTTGGGTATTATTTTATTTTCACCAACATATGCAATTTGAAACTGAGTTATAATATCATCTAAAGAGGTAAATTGATAATTACCTAAATCATTTCCTTCATAATAACTTATATCTGAACCGTCTAATAATCCCATTTATTTATTGTTTTTCTTGTTGTTGTTTAGTTCCTTCTAATCCTACAGCTATCTGTGTTAATTGCGGTTTTTCAATTGCAATGCCAGCAAACGCTAATATTCTATATACTAATTCAGATTCTTCTGATAAATGTAATTCAAAATCAGTTGAAGTAGTTGAGTTGTAAAGCGGTTTATCGTTTACAACTACATAACCCCAATTTGGAGTTTTTGGTTTACGAATATAATCAACTTGAACGTTTCTTTTGTCGTGTAAATATATATTTGATAGTGGAATTATTTCATCTCCAATTTCCCAATCACCCGGGCAAGCATGGCAAGTAGCGTCAGGATGAAATCCATGAGGATGAGATATCCATCTGTATTCTGTACCAGGTGGAAATTCTTCTCTTATTAGTGGATGTCTTCTAGCGGCACCAGTCTCACCATCAGGATCTGTAATTAACATACCTGGTTGATTTGGATCTATTAACCAAATTTCCCCTTCGTAAATTTTTACTTCCTCACCATTTACAATCCGAAGAACTCTAGCTGTAATTATTTCTTGATGCTCATACTCTTTACCTAAAAAAGCATACATTTCTTCAGCATTAAACAACCCGAATTTACCGTGCGGGTTATTTGGAAGTTGACCATCTGAACTATGTTCTATACTAGTAACTATAACACTGTTTATATTCGGATCCCTATTCTTCACTGATAAATCAAAGTCACTTCCGTCATCATCAACTGGATATGGATATATTTTTATTCTATCTTGCCCTGTTGGTGAAATGGATCTATGATACACAGGTCTTCTTCGGCTCTGTTTAGCAAGTGGACTAGAGTCATAGCGAAGAAATTCACTTCTAGATCTCATCTCTTCAGCTTCAACATACCCCCGGTTTTCTGGATATTTAATTCTAATATTACCTAGTCTATATAAGTCTGGTAAATCTTCTTTCAAATTAATATCTCCCCATTTATTTAAAACAGTTATATTATCTGTTGTTGCTATTCTTTCAAAAAGAGATATTTTATCTTCTAGATTAGATAATGGATCAGAGTATTCGTGGGTATTACCAGGTTGTCTACCCCATTGATTTATATCATAAAAGTATTGTTCAAATATTTCCATTTGAGCTTGATTAGCAAATAAGTTAAACTCCTGAGGTGTTATATAACCTCTCTGCTCCTTATTAGCAAATGTTAAAACTTTTTGATATACTCTATCTATACTTACTGACATAATTTTTTATTTATTGAAATATTTAAATAATCTATTTAAAGTTTCTTTTCTTTTATCGCAACCACAATCTTTCTTAGTTACTTTACTCACCCTATCTACAACCTTCCATACTCCAGTTGCTTTTGTTATTTTTTCAATTGTATCACCTAATCCTTTAGATTTGTTTAATTCCATACAATTTGTTTTATGTAGTTTTGCAATCGCCCCGTAGGGCGATCGCTTACTACAGATTGACTACGAATTTAATCGTTTCTCTATATTGGAGTAAATCTCCATTCCTTCATCAGTTTTAAACCAAGCGGCTAAAGCTGAATATGGATGTTCATCAAAAGGAACATTCATTAGTTTTCTATCATTAGAACCCCAACTGAACGTTCTTTGATCAGAGGATAATTTTAATATCCCCATTTCAGTCGCTTTAATACCAAAGTTCCTAAGAACAACATTTTCATCGTTAACTAATTCTAAGAACAATTCAGGATTTCTTTTAGCATACAATAACAAATCTCTTTTAAGCTCCTTAGAACTCATGTTAGATACACCAGAGCCAACTTCTACTCTCATAACCGCCTCAGCCATATCAATGTCTAGATTTTGAGCTGCATTTAAAGCTTCTATTTCCATTTCTAATACGTTTATATCATCAGCAGCTTTTGCTACTGGTTTCCACTCAGTATAAGAAACATTACGTTCTGGATGGTATAAAGAAAGTAGTTTTTGCAAAACTGTTTTTTCTCTAGTAACGTGTAAAGCTCCATTTCTAAAAATAATGTGAGATAATCTTTGGTCACCTTTCATTTCATCTACAAAGCAAGTTTGTTGATTTTCGCAGTACTTTAATTCTCTTTCAAATCCTTTTTCTTCGTCAAACCAATATATATTAGCAGATCTAATCATGTGAGATAGTGGTTTTTTACCTTTTAAATAATAAACCCTATCTTTTATTTCCCAACCGTCATTTGTTGTTTTGTTAGTTGGTTCTTTTCTTTTTGTTTTTGGTTGTTTTACAACCGGGGCAGTTTCAACTACCACTTCTTCTTGAACTTGAGGTTCTTTTACCTCAACTTTTTTTGTTTCTTGTTTTTTTGCCATAATATAATATATAATAAAATTAATAAAAAGAAAGGGTCGAGGCCGAAGCCTCGATCCTTAATATAATAAGTGCTTACTTCATTAACATGAAGTTATTAGCACCTTGAGTGATTAAACATCTCTCAGATAAGAAGTGCATTTGCATTGCATCTAAAGCTGATGTAGCAGCCCCAACCGAACCAGTAGTCCAAGTTTTTAACTTTCTATTATCAGTTTGAGAAGCTCTGTATCTAACGTGTAAGAAAGGACGTTTCATATTCTTACCTAGCATTTCATCATAAACTGAAGAAACACCAGCTGGAATAATAACTCCTCTAATAGCAGCACTAGTAGCAGCAGAGTTAATACCACCTCTTGTAGCTTTGTCATTTAAGTATCTCATATCTGATTTATAGAAATCATAAGAACCTCTACGGAATCCAGAGAAACCTAAATTAAGTGCCATATCTTCTGAGTTGTTAAATACTCCGTAAGAAGTACCACCAGCCCCATAAGAATTCATCGAAGCTAACATGTCATCCATAGCTAGAGACGTAGCTCTATTTACAAACATCATATTTTCTTCAATAGCACCTTGATTGTCAAACTCTGCTAGAATAGCGTCAAATTCAGCTAAATCAGTAGCAGCATTAACACCAGTAACACCAGAAGTAACATTACCTCTATCTGAAATAGCATCAAATAAACCTTGAGTACCTACGCCTGAATCAGATGAAGCTCCTAAAGTTGTATCAACAACTGTTGAATTCGAACCTACAACGCTTTCAAGCATTGCCATTTCTAAATAATCAGTAAATCTAGCTCTTGTGTCAGCTTCAGCTTTTAGGTACCATAAGTAACCAGAAGTACCATTTTCAGCAGAAACTTCAACCCAACCAATTCTAGACGCATCAGATCCTGACACTTCGTAATAATCTTTTAAAATTATTGGTTTATTAGAGAATGATTTGAAAGTCGGTTCGTTAGCTGGAGTTCTTGAGTCAGCAGCAGCACCGTCACCATCTTTATAAGATGTTCCTTTTTGATATTCAGAACCAACAACTAATAAAGTTGAAGCTCCAGACCCTGTAGCGTGGCCAGTTAAATCAGCTTTGTCATACGGTTCAACCTGTATAACAGCTGTATCAGCATCAACAACTAAACATTGAGTAACGATACCAGCACTTGCAATAAGTACAATATCATTAGTTCTAACACCGTGATTTGCTACAACGAAATCAGGTGCTGTACCTGCGTTTCCGTCAATATCAGATGTTACTGTAAATGTACCGTTTGTAGAGCCAGCTACAATAACCGTACCTTTTACTGAAATGTGTAATCTTGACTGTTCAGACCATACAACCTGATCGGATGTCATAGCCTCTTCAGCTCCTACTTGTGAAAGAAATCCTGAAATTGTTCTTTTTCCAAAGACTTCAGCTTCTTTCTCCATAAGATCTGGTACGTATTGTTGGGCCCACGTGTTGTCTGTAGTACCCGTAAAATCTAAGTAATTTGTAGATAATGTTTGTTTCTGTGAAGAAGGTACACTATTCAAATTACTTCCTGCAGTAATTGCCATAATTTTGTAATTTTAAATTTGTTATTTATTTTTAATTTTAAACTTAAAATCAGTGGAATCTTCACCTAACACTCTTACTTTAACACCGCCAGCTTCAATAGTTCCATGACTTTGTCTTGGATCCATATTCACGTTTTTGGCTTTAGCAACACTATTTTTCATAGCATCTGCTTTTCCTTGTTCGTAAAAGTGATTAGCAACAGCGTCTGCGTTCATTGCTGTAAATAGAGATTTATGATAACCTTTAGCATCCTTTAAACCCATTTTTTTATCCAAAAACTTTTTGGTAAAATTGTTTAAATTACTTTGGGTATTTTTAACCTCTTCAGCATTATTTACATTAAACCTGTATCTTTTATCACCGACGTTATATTCAAAACCTTTGAACTTGTCGTTAAAAACTTTATTAGTTTTTTGCGTAAAAATATCAGAGTTTGTTTTTGCTGCTTTTTGAGTTACCTCTGACTCCTTGTTGTATCTATCAAAGAAATCAATTGCTTTTTGTTGTTCTTGAGTCAACTTTGACCCAGCTTTGATATCTTCATAGTATTTGGACTTTTGCCCGTCCAGATGGGCTCTAGCGTTGGCAACTTGCTCTTTTAACGCTAATTTTTTTCTTCGTATATCTCTTTCTTCATCTACTTCTTCATCATAAGAGAACGAATCTTCCATAAGGAAGTTAATTTCTTCATTATTTAAATGAGGTTTTGTTTGCTTGTAGTATTCATGTAGTAAATTTTGATCATCTAATTTTGAATAATCTTGATTAAGCTTAACATAGTCATTTAAATCTCCACCAGTTTCTTCCATAAAGTCCATTAACTTTTGGATATTCTCTGGTAATGGTTCACCTGTTTCTAAATTTTCTTTAATAGCTTCTTCAGCTTCTATAGCTATTTCTTCAGCTTCAGTAGAATCTTCTTCTGTTATTTCTTCTAAAGTAGGTGTTTCAGTATTTTCCTCTGTAGACTGTTCAGTAACCTCTTCTTTATTAGTCGTTTCTTCAACAACTTCTTCTTGAACCTCTTTAGTTTCTGTATTATCAACTGATGACTCATCTTTTTTTGATTTATCTTCTTTAGGCACTAAGTTGGTAAAATCAACTTTATGCACACCGTCTTCTTTAACGGTTACTTCAGGAACTAAGTCCTGTTCTTTTTTTGTCTTTGTGGTTTTAGTTTCTTTAACTTCTACAACCTCTTCGACAACTTTTTCTGCTTTTTTTGTCATAATAAAATATTATAAAATTATACAATTAATGTTACATAGGCTCAAATGAACCTAGTCCAAATCCGCCCCCCATTATATCATTTCCAGCAGATTCAAAATCTGTGGGAGGAGCATCATTTTTTCTTTGTGAAATCATCTCGCTTTGTTGAGATGCTTGAATTCTTGTTCTTTCGTCTTTTCTATCTTCTTTTTCTTTTTCTTTAGTTTTTGCGCCATCAACTTCTACATTTTTAAGTTTCATGTTAAAATCAAATTCCAAAGCCATTAATTCTTTCTTAAGATTGGCTTCTTCTTTCATTTGTTTTGATTTAATATTTCCTCTTAATTGTTCTAAAGAACTTTCTATTTGAATTAATGCTTGTTTCTTTTCTACTTCAGCCTGCGCCGCAACTTGTTGTGCTTTTGCATTA
>Ga0080013_1002507_pt1 | contig 21535 bp, 34 predicted proteins | sample ETNvirenome_6_85_FD_69236 | JGI IMG/M metagenome (GOLD analysis project Ga0080013, IMG submission 69236) | Marine viral communities from the Pacific Ocean - ETNP_6_85 (SPADES assembly) (version 2) | ecosystem: Environmental > Aquatic > Marine > Oceanic | place: Pacific Ocean | collected 2013-06-19 | reverse complement strand
AAAGGCTGTATGATATCGATTGCGAATTAACCGCACGAAATTTTTATGGCTAGTATCACGGGTTGGGGCAGAGATACTTGGGGGTCTGGGGCTTGGGGAGAAGCGCTTCCCGTCGAGCCAACTGGACTTGCAATCACTTCTGCTGTTGGGGCCGTCACTGTAGACCAGAACAGCGTGGCCGCAGTGACCGGCCTTGGGATGACCGCCTCAGTCGGCGCGGCCGAGTCAAAAGTGAGTATCGACGCCTTTCCTGTTGGGCTTTCAATGACCGCCTCTGTCGGATCGATGTTTTTGTGGTTCCCGATTGATACTGGACAGACACCGAATTACACTCCGATAGAGCGTTAAGAGGACTTACTATGCCTACCTATGTCAATGATCTGAGGCTCACAGAACTCAATACTGGTGAGGGCTCGGGAACGTGGGGCACCACCACCAACACAAATCTTGAATTGATCGGCGAGTCGCTTGGGTATGGGACTCAGGCGGCGTTTGCTAGTGATGCTAATGCGACTACCACCATTGCCGATGGGGCAACTGACCCCGCTCGTGCCATGTATTTCAAGGTCACGTCGGGCGCGAGCCTTACGGCTACCCGTGAGCTAACTATTGCTCCCAACACCGTATCGCGCGTGATGTATATCGAAAATGCCACGTCTGGATCTCAGTCGATTACGATCAAACAGGGCTCTGGCGCTACCGTCACGATTGCGAATGGAAATGCCGCAATTGTTTATTTGGACGGCGCAGGCTCTGGTGCGGCAGTCGTTGACGCGAACACTTCTCTGGCGGTGACAAAGGTGGATGCGACCACCTTGGCTATCGGCGGAACTGCTGTCACATCTACAGCCGCAGAAATTAATCTGCTTGATGGCTCAACCGCTGACACGGTGGTCAACTCGAAAGCGGTGATTTATGGCTCGGCAGGGCAAATTACGGCTAATGAGCTTGATGTTGACAATATTCAACTGGACGCAAATGCAGTCAAATCCACCAACACCAACGGCAACATCCAGTTGTTTCCAAATGGCACGGGATTTACTGAGCTTTACGGGAACACAAACGCAGGCAAGATTCGCTTCAACTGTGAGTCCAACAGTCACGGCGTCACCTTGCAGGGACCGCCTCACAGCGCCGCCGCCACATACACGCTGGAGCTACCAAACGCAGACGGGTCCGCAGGACAACTTCTCAAGACAGACGGCAGTGGCAAGCTGGCTTTCACAAGCGACCTGCCCGGCATTACTGCAACAGCCGCTGAAATCAACAAATTGGATGGTGTCACAGCAACCACTGCTGAGATTAACTATCTTGACATCACGACGCTTGGGCTGACAGAGGCCAGCAAAGCTGTGACGGCCGATGCAAATGGTGTTGTCAGTTTTGACAACGGCACCATCGACGAGGCGACCAGTGTTACGTCTAGTTCTAACGCGGCAACAATCAACCTGCGTGACGGCAATGTGTTTGAGCATGATCTGACGGAGAATGTCACTTACACGTTCAGCAACCCTGCCGCATCTGGTAGGGCGTCAGCTTTTGTGTTGAAAATAATTCAAGACAGTTCAGCCAGAACAATTACATGGCCTGCAAGCGTTGATTGGCCAGCGGCGACAGCGCCAACCCTAACGTCAACCAACAACGGCGTTGATGTATTTGTGTTTTTCACGATTGACGGCGGAACGACTTATTACGGATTTGTTGCTGGACAGGCGCTAGGCTAATGAGTAATGCGGCTAACAAGCTAATACAGGCGGCGGCTGGTAACGCTGGCGAAGCTGTTTACGTTGATGATGTGTTTTCGACCCTTGTATACGATGGTGATGGCACTTCTGACCGTGCGCTTGTAAACAGCATGAACTTATCAGAAACGGGCGGTCTTATCTGGTCAAAAAGACGAAGCACGTCACAAGATCATTATCTTGTAGACACCGAAAGAGGCTTTGCCAACTTTTTAGCGTCCAATCAAGTAAACCCACAGTATTCCAGTGGCTCTAATGGCATAAAGTCATTTAACACTAATGGATACAACATTGGCTCTGATAATGCATACAACAATAATACAAGCACTTACTGTTCTTGGACGTTTTTAAAACAAGAAGGGTTTTTCGATGTCGTTGTGTGGGATGGCGACGGAACAGGCGCGGGCCGCGTAATTTCCCATAATCTGGGAAGCGTCCCCGGAATGATTATCCTCAAAGCGTATGTGCATCCCTCTGGCGTTGGCAACACTGACTGGCGAGTTTATCACCGAAAATTAAATGGCGGTACAAATCCAGAACAATACGGCATTTACTTAAACAGCACTGGCACGGAGGACGTAAGGGCTTGGTGGAATAACACGGCTCCAACAAGTACGCAGTTTACTATCGGAGGCGGTCAAGATGCGAACGGCTCTGGCGGTAAATACGTCGCTTATTTGTTCGCTCACGACGCTCAAGACTTTGGCGAAAACTCTGACGAATCAATTATTAAGTGTGGGAGTTATACGGGTAACGGAAGTACTACAGGGCCGGTTATTGACCTTGGGTTTGAGCCTCAGTTTTTAATTTTAAAAAATGTTACGACAGGTTTGAATTGGTTGATGTTTGACACAATGCGTGGTCTTGTTAGCGGTGGAAATGATGAGTATTTAAAGCCAAATGCAAGCGATTCCGCTGGTAATCTAGACTTTTTGAGTGTTAATAGCACGGGGTTTCAAATAGATAGCTCTTATAATGATTTAAACAAGAGCGGCGATACATTTATTTACGTAGCCATCCGCAGACCCAACAAGCCAGCATCAGAGTTTGCGGCTACTGATTTGTTTGATGTCTCAGCTTACTCTGGAGCGGGAGCGGGGACATCAGTTACCACGGGCTTTCCGGTAGATTTCACATGGGTAAAAAACCGCTCTAGCGGCTATCACGAAATTTGGGACAGACTGCGGGGGGCAAGAAAATATCTTTTTGCGAACAGCACTGCCTCCGAAGGCACTGCTTTTTCTTCAGCCGATCAGTGGTTGCATGACTATATGGATAAATTTATATGGTCTGGGGCTGATTCTTATGCCTCCGCATCTAGCAACACTTATGTGGCGTGGAACCTTAAAAGAGCGCCGGGGTTCTTTGATGTTTCAATTGCTCCTTTGGGCGGAGCGTTAAATCAAGTTGCACACAATTTAGGGGTTGTTCCTGAGCTTGTGATCGGAAAAGTACGTAGTGGTGGCACTGGAGGGTGGAGCGTATATCAACCAAACGAAACAAACGGCCCCTTTGGGTATCTAAGCACTAACGGTGCCTTCACAAATTACGCCATTGATGGGTCTACCCCTTTAACCGCTACCGCCACGCATATTACGTCGGTAGATAGCGGTTCTAGCTCAATTAGCGCGATATATTACGTGTTTGCCTCGGTCGCAGGAATATCAAAAGTAGGCACTTACAGCGGAACCGGCTCTGATGTAAATGTTGACTGTGGTTTTAGTGCTGGCGCTAGGTTTGTATTGGTTAAACGCAAAGACGGTACAGGTGATTGGTACTTGTATGATTCTGAGCGTGGAATTGTGGCTGGCGATGATCCATATTTGGTTTCTAATTCAGATGCCGCAGAGGTTACGAACACAGACTACATAGACCCGTTATCGTCTGGATTCACAATTACATCATCAGCACCAGCGGCACTTAATACGTCTGGCGGCACTTACATCTTTTTAGCAATCGCATAGGAATATCAACTATGTCTGAATACAGAATACGAGAAACGGGGGAGGTCAAATCTCAAGGCCAAATCCGAAGCGATAACCCAAACGTGTCATTACCCAAAGTTTGGAATGACAACGTAAACGAAACGCTTGGTATTGACCCTGTACTGATAACGCCTCAACCGGCTCCTTCTGCCGATTTTAAGGTGGTTGTACGCAATGGCGTTGAACAGGATGCTAAAGGCAATTGGGTACAGGCTTGGACAGAGCGTGAGATGTTTACTGAGTACGACGATGAAGAAGGCAACACTGTCACCGTACAGGCTCAGAAAGACGCTAAGACCGCCGCTGACAATGCCGCCTTAGCCGCCTCGGAGCGCTCTAAGAGAGATGAGTTGTTGAAAGCTACAGATCACTACGGGCTCTCTGATGTAACCATGTCCGACGCGATGACAACGTACAGGCAGGCTTTGCGGGACGTGCCACAGCAGACAGATTTCCCTAGCACCATCAGTTGGCCGTCTAAGCCTTAAAAAATGCTTGAACGCGATTGTTCTGTATTTGGTGCTGGACACTTATGTTTACACTTGGGCGATAGGGAGTAGGACAAGGCTAGAACACTACAGAATATGTAGATACAGGGAGCTTCACAGCCAGTCGGATCAGACGTACACATGGTATTTGCCATATTTTACCTCGTACTGTGATCCCTATGTAGTATACGAGGTTCCTGATGGTCGATCCGATAACAGCCGTGGCGGCCGCAACTAAAGCGTATGCTGGCGTGCGCGCTTTTATTGAAGCAGGCAAAAGCATCGAAGATACTTTTCAAGTCGTAGCCAGATGGCAAGGCCACGCATCTGATGTGCTATACGCAAGTCAAAGGCACAAAAAAAGAACCAACCCGCTGAAAGCAATCGTTTTTTCTTCTTCAGTAGAAGCGGAGGCGGCCACTATTTTTGCGGCCAAAAAGCGCGTGGAAGTCCAGCGCCGAGAGCTTATCACGCTTCTGCAATACGCTTATGGTAATGAGGGCGTTGCAGAGTATCGGCAGTGCGTAAAAGATGTGACTGAACAAAGACAGCGCGAGGTGTATGCTCAGCAGGAAGCTAAGGACAATTTAATTAAGTCTTTTTGGATTGCGGTGCTTTTAGGGGTGGCGGGATTTTTGATATTTACTATTGTTAATGCTGTGATGAGTCGAGGCTGACCCCTTGGATTATTTCAAATCGCACTGATACTATTGCACAGATCGGAAAGGCATAACTAGGGAGCGCCGAATGTTAAAGTATACTTTTGTGTTTTTGTTTTCTTTGTTTCCAATCTCTGTCTGTGCTCAGACCGTCATTTACTATGAAGATGGCTCTGTCTACACCGTTCAGCCCAACGAAAAAGTGTATGTTGAAACTGCCAGCAAGCTATATACGAAAAAAGGTTACAAAAACGGCGATGAGTATTTCATTCACAAAACCCCCAACGATAAAGTTGATTACGAAGAACAACCTTATGATGGCATACCCGTAGGCTCTCCAGAGTGGTGTGAGGCTTACGCTCCATATCTCTTTGCGAACGGCTACACCTTCGATGATCAGACGTATCTTCGATATTGCCAAGACTGAGGATAAATCATGGGTGAGGATATGAAACAAGTGGTAGATACAGTGTCTGTGGCAACTGCCGTTGGCACGATAGCGGCAGTCCTGCCGCCCTTGGCCGCGCTTTTCACAATCGTGTGGACAATGATCAGAATTTGGGAAACCGACACCGTGCAAGACCTTTTCCAGAAAAAACGGAGACGGGACGCAAAAGGACGTTTTTTGCCAGAGGATGATGACTGATGCTCGACGCACTGATTGGCCCCGTTACGGGGCTTCTTGACAAGTTTATTCCTGACGCGGATGAACGGAATCGTCTGGCCCATGAAATTGCCACCATGTCTGAGCGCCATGCTCACGAACTGGCGAAGGGTCAAATAGAGATCAACAAGGCGGAGGCGACTCATAAGTCGATTTTTGTAGCGGGTTGGCGCCCGGCAACCGGCTGGTGCTGTTCAGTGGCCTTAATGTGGCATTTCGTTTTACAGCCATTGGCTACTTTTGTGATCGCATACACTGGGGTAGACGCGCCGCCGCTTCCAGAATTTGACATGGACAGCTTGTTGACCGTGCTCCTCGGAATGCTGGGTCTTGGCGGCTTACGCACCTTTGAAAAGACAAAGGGCGTGTCGAGAGAAAAATGATTTCGCCCGAGCTTCTTGATCGGTGGAGACTTTTACCTCGCTTGGTCATGCTTGTGATGATCGTAATGACGTACAGAGTGGTCGAGTGGTTCATGGGCTTATCTGACCCAAATCCAGAGCAAGCGGCGCTGGTCAGTGTGATGACCGGAGCCTTAACAGGCGCTTTTGGGCTATTTTTGGGGTCTGGCAAGAAAGAATAATGCAAACCTCACAGGAAGGAATTGATCTCATAAAGCACTTCGAGGGCTGTGAGACCGAAGCCTATCAATGTAGTGCAAATGTGTGGACGATTGGATACGGCCACACCTTCTGCGTCAAAAAGGGCGAGAAAATCACAGAAGAGCAAGCGGAGTCTTTGTTGCAAGAGGATCTTTGTGAGTTTGAAGAGCACGTTGATCGGCTTGTGCAGGTCAGCCTCAATCAAGATCAGTTTGATGCTTTAGTGTCGTGGACCTTCAACCTTGGCCCAACCAATCTTGCGGAAAGTACGCTCCTCAAAAAGCTGAATGGGGGTCACTACGAAGAGATTCCGTCTGAGATGGCGCGTTGGAATCGTGCTGGCGGTCAAGTTATGGAGGGACTAAAGCGTCGCCGCAAGGCCGAGGGCCTGCTTTGGCAGGGGCTAGAATGGCGAGATGTCTAATTTAGCCCTAAAAGACTTCGAAATACTGTCTGAGCAAGAGCAACAGGAAGCGCTCGCCCTACTCGACAGATATAAAACAATTGAAAAACAAGAAGTTTGTCAAAAAGACTTCATCCAGTTTGTCAAAAGCCAGTGGCCTGATTTCGTAGAGGGCAGGCATCACCGCATTATTGGCGAAAAATTTAATCGTATCGCGCAAGGCAAACTGAAAAGGCTGATTGTTTGCCTCCCCCCGCGTCACACCAAGTCTGAATTTGCCTCGACATTCTTTCCCGCGTGGATGATGGGCCTCAGAGGCGACCTCAAAATCATTCAAACCACTCACACTGCCGAACTTGCCGTCAGATTCGGCCGTAGAGTGCGAAATATCATTGATTCGGAGGAATATCAGACGGTTTTCCCCGAGCTTAAACTGCAAGCCGACAACAAATCAGCGGGCAGATGGACTACCAGTAAGGGCGGCGAGTCATTTTATGCGGGGGTGGGCGGCGCTATCACGGGTCGCGGCGCGGACTTGTTGATTATTGACGATCCCGTGTCAGAACAGGACGCCTTGAGCCCTACCGCCATGGATTCGGTATACGAGTGGTACACGTCTGGCCCACGTCAGCGTCTCCAGCCGGGCGGTATTATCGTCATAGTAATGACTCGGTGGAGCACGAAAGACCTTGTTGGTCGAGTTCTAAAGAAGCAGGGCGATGATTACGCGGATCAGTGGGAGTTAGTGGAGTTTCCCGCCATCATGCCCGAGTCAGACGCCCCTTTATGGCCAGAATTTTGGAAAAAAGAAGAGCTTTTGTCTGTTAAGGCATCACTGCCGCTGTCAAAGTGGAACGCGCAGTGGATGCAAGACCCAACCGCAGAGGAGGGGTCTATTGTCAAGCGCGACTGGTGGCGATGTTGGCAAGAGGGTTACGTTCCTGAGTACAACTACGTTATTCAGAGCTATGACACGGCATTTTCGAAGAAAGAAACCGCTGACTACTCTGCGATTACCACTTGGGCTGTATTTAAGCCGCAGGATGGCGAGCCAGATCAAATCATCTTGCTAGATGCAAAGCGAGTTCGCGCTGACTTCCCCGAGCTTAAAAAGCTGGCATGGGACGAGTACAAATATTGGGAGCCAGACTGCGTTCTGATTGAAGCAAAAGCGAGCGGCACGCCACTGACACAGGAGTTGCGGCGTATTGGCATTCCCGTCACCGCCTATACACCAAGCAGGGGGCAGGATAAGATTGCCAGAATGAACTCTGTGGCCCCGATTTTCGAGTCTGGAATGGTTTGGGCACCAGATGAAAGTTTTGCCGAGGAAGTGATCGAGGAAATGGCCGCCTTTCCGTATGGCGATCACGATGACTTCTGTGACTCGGCCACGATGGCGCTCATGCGCTTCCGACAGGGCGGTTTTCTGTCGCTGGGTGATGACTATGACAGGGAGATTCACCCGATGCGGCGAGATAGAAGGGTTTATTACTGATGGCAATTGAAAAGAGAGAGTTAGGCACAGATTCCAACCCCGATGTCATACCCATGGGCCGCGCAATGGAGGTAACTCCAGAGCCCAGCCGCCAAGATTTGATCAGAGAGGCGGCTCAAATATTGGTCACCGATGACGGCATTCTGGTTGACAACGAAATCGATGCGCCACCCGAAGGCCCGCCCGCAGTTCCCTTTGATGCCAACCTCGTGGATTTTGTCGATGACAATGATTTGATGATTTTGGCGAAAGAGACCATTGCCAGCATCGAAAACGACAAAGAAAGCCGTAGTGATTGGGAAAAAACATACGTCGACGGCTTGAAATACTTGGGCATGAAGTTTGACGAAATGCGAAGCTCTCCTTTCCAAGGATCTTCTGGTGTAATCCATCCGATTTTGGCGGAGGCGGTTACACAGTTCCAAGCACAGGCTTACAAAGAGATGTTGCCCGCTAAGGGCCCCGTCAAAACGGAAATAGTGGGCGCTCGGACTCCCGAGGCGGAAGCGCAAGCCACTCGCGTCGAAGAGTTTATGAATTTCTACATCCTCAATGTGATGCAGGAGTTCGATCCAGAGCTAGATATGCTTCTGTTCTATTTGCCGCTGGCAGGCACCGCGTTCAAAAAGGTGTATTACGACACGGGGCTGAATAGAGCCATGTCTAAGTTTGTGGAGCCACAGGATTTGGTGGTTCCCTACGAGGCATCTGATCTGACTACTGCCGAGCGAGTCACCCACGTTTTAAGAATGTCGCCAAACGAGATCCGCAAACAGCAATTGAGCGGATTTTATGCTGATGTAGACATTAAGAGTGGTAGCTACGTTCCGAACCGCGACGAGATTGAAGAAGAAATTGACGCCATCGAGGGCATGGGCCCGAATGGTATGGATGAGCGAGATCACACTGTCTATGAGGTTCATACAGTGCTTGATTTGGTCGGCTTCGAGGATCTGGGCGCAGACGGACAGCCCACGGGCTTAAAATTGCCCTATATCGTCACGATTGACGAGCGAAGCCAGAAAGTTTTGGCCCTGCGCCGTAATTATTTAGAGGCTGACCCGCTCAAGCTAAAAATTAACTATTTTGTGCAGTACAAGTTCTTGCCCGGCCTCGGATTTTACGGTCTGGGACTGAGCCACATGATCGGCGGCCTTGCAAAAGCCTCTACATCTCTTCTCAGACAGCTTATCGACGCGGGAACCTTGGCCAACCTGCCTGCTGGCTTCAAAGCGCGTGGTATGCGTATCCGAGACGAGGATGAACCCCTTCAGCCGGGCGAGTTTAGGGATATTGACACCACAGGCGGCAGTTTGCGGGAAAACCTTATACCGTTGCCAATCAAGGAGCCTAGCAATGTCTTGATGAGCTTGCTCGGCCTTCTGGTGGAATCTGGCAAGCGGTTTGCGTCGATTGCTGACATGAATGTGGGCGACATGAATCAGGCGATGCCCGTGGGCACAACCGTTGCCCTGCTGGAGCGCGGCACGAAAGTGATGTCTGCGATTCACAAGCGATTGCATTACAGCCAGCGCGTAGAGTTTCAGCTTTTGGCGCGCGTCTTCGCGGATTACTTACCGCCGTCCTATCCGTATATGACTGGATCGGGCCCCTCTGAAGTCAAAGTAGAAGATTTTGACAACAGGGTAGACATTATTCCTGTCAGTGATCCGAATATTTTCAGTCAAAGCCAAAGAATCACGATGGCGCAGGAGCTTTTACAGCTTGTGCAGTCTAATCCGCAGGTCCATGGCCCCACGGGCGTGTACGAGGCTTACAGAAGGATGTACGCGGCTCTTGGCATCGATAATGTCGAGGGACTTCTACAGCCACCTGCGCCTCCGCCTACGCCACAGCCTGTTGACGCGGGTTTGGAAAACAGTGGATTTATGATGGGCAACCCCGCCACAGCGTTCCCCCAACAAAATCATCAGGCGCATATTGACGCGCACAGGAGTCTGTTTTTGATTGACGTGGTGAAAAATACTCCTGCATTACAAGGCGGGATTATTGCTCACATGATGCAACATCTTCAGTTTATGGCTAGTGCCATGGCATCCGAGCAAATACCACCAGAGCTTCAGCAACAAATGGCACAGCTTGAGCAGGCGGCGGCTACAGGGCAGTTGCCACCAGATCAAATACAAGCCATGCAACAGCAGATGACGAGCATCATTGAGCAAGTTTCTTCTCCGATTTTGGCTCAACTGACTGAGGAGTTGCTATTGAGCATTGGGCAGGGTAGCGAGGAAGATCCTTTGGTCGCTATCAGACAGCAAGAATTAGCGCTTCGTCAGGCAGAAATGGAGCAAGATCAAGAGCAATTTGAATTACGCGAAACGGCTCGTGCAAACGAGAAACTGCTGGAGGCTGAACTCGCCAAGCAAAGAATCGATGCCACTGCGGCCAGTAATTCAGAAAAAATGGATCTTGCAATTCAGAGGCTCGCTCAGCAAGCCGATCTTAAATTGACAGAACTGGCCGCCAAATACGGCCCACTACAGTAGGAGTTGGTTATGCCACTTAAATCTGGAAAAAGCCAAAAAGTCATAAGCGAAAATATCCGCAAAGAAAAAAAAGCGGGTAAGTCACAGGATCAGGCTGTAGCCATCGCCTTGAAAAGTGCTGAAAAGTATAAGCAGGGCGGTCTTGTGAAGCGCGTAAAGAAAAAAATCAGGGGCGGCGGCGCGGCGACCAAGGGCCTTGGTTTTTATGAGATTGATTAATGGATGACATTGATCTGGCTCACCGCATCAAGCGGACAATAGAAGAACGTAGGGCTCTCATTCAAGATATGTTGATGGGCGGTGGACTAAATTGCATGGAACACTACAAAAGTGTACAAGGCGAGCTAACCGCGCTATCCTTGATTGAGGAGCAAATCTCAGACTACTTTAGGGAGAAGTAATGGGAGCGGAAGAAGCCTACGTTCAATCGGATCAAGTTGTTCTCGATCCAACTCTTTTAGAAAAAAGCGCCATTGAGAGAATGCCAGACCCCACGGGTTGGCGGATGCTTGTTTTGCCGTGGTCAGGAGTTGCAAAGTCGAAAGGCGGCATTCATTTGACCAAGGCAACGATGGATCGAGAAGCGCTTGCCACTGTGGTTGCGTATGTGGTCAAAATGGGGCCGCTTTGCTATAACGACACGGAGAAGTACGGAAATACACCGTGGTGTAGTGAAAAGCAGTGGATTTTGATCGGAAGATATTCTGGCGCTCGATTCAAGTTAGAAGACGGCGCGGAAGTTCGCATCATTAACGATGACGAAGTGATCGGCACAATCCTTAACCCTGACGATATAGTGAGCATCCTATGATTGAGAACGCGGAACAACAAACGCCCGAGGAAGAAGTACAGATTGAGATTTCTGACGAGCCAGAACAGCAGGCTCAGTCTGAGGATGAGCTTACGGAATACTCGAAGCGCGTCTCTCGTAGAGTTAATAAGCTAAATCAAAAAACTCGGGAAGCAGAGCAACGCGCAGAAGCCGCGCTGAAAATGGTTGAGGAAAAGGAGCAGGAGCTTCAGCAGTTCCGCAACTTTGCTGTGCAACAGCAAAGCACGACGCTTCAAGCGGAAGAGGAAAAGGTCAAGGCGCAAGAAGCCCAGATAGATGAGATATATCGTCAAGCGGTAAATAGTGGCGACGCTGATTTGATGTCTCAGGCGACCACGTTAAAAAATGAAATAGCAATCAAGAAAGAAAAAATTAATACTGCCAAGAGTCGGCAGGCTCAGCAGATGCAACAATATGCACAGCCTGAGCAAAATCAACAGCCACAGCAATATCAACAGCCGATGCAACAGGCCCCACAGCAAGAAATAAAGCCTACTGAGCAGGCTTTGGGTTGGCATGAAAGAAATAAGTGGTATGGTGACGCTGAAAATGAAGAAAATATGCAGGCCACTCAGTTTGCGTATTTTACTCATTTCAACCTTATCAATGAGGGCTATGAGCCTGATAGTGAAGACTATTATGAGGCACTAGATTCCCGAATCGGAAAGGCGTATCCTAATTTAGACAGAGGCCAAGAGGCCCCTGATGCCGCAGAAAGTGAATCGCGACCCGCCGTGCAAAGAGTCGCTTCAGCCACACCAAGTGGTCGGCAACAATCACGAGGAAAGCAGAGCGGTGTTCGTTTCTCGAATAGCGAACTCGAAAGGATTCGCGGACTCAAGCCGCACAATATGTCTGAAGACCAATGGTTAAAGACTGTGGCTCGTGAGAAGCAAAAAATCCAGCAGAGAGGAGCTAGGTAATGACAGAAGCAAAAAACACACGCAAAAGTCGTGAAAGCGGAGCGCACGTTAATCAGGCTCGGCGACAACCATGGCGTCCAGTGCGGAAGTTAGAAACTCCCCCTGCACCACCCGGTTACGTTTACAGGTGGATCAGAGAGAGCATGATGGGTAGCGAAGATCGAGCTAATGTCTCGCGTCGCATTCGCGAAGGTTGGGAATTAGTGCGCGGCACTGACCTCCCTCCTGAGTGGCAGTTGCCCACCTTGGATAACGGAAGGCACGAAGGCGTCGTGTATAACGAAGGGCTTTTGCTGGCTAAGATTCCAGAGGAGACTGTGCAAGAGCGTAATGAATATTATGCTCAAAAGACAGAAACAGCGAAGGAGGCATTGGACAACAACGTGTTTAATGAAGCCGCCGCTGACTCCCGTTATGTTAAGTATGATCCTAGTCGCTCAAGCCGTGTTTCTTTTGGCAAGCAATAGGAGAGCTAAAGCATGGCAAACAAAGATGCCGCTTTTGGACTAAAACCTGCCCGCATGATGGGTGGCGCTCCGTATAGTGGAGGCCAATCGCGTTATAGGATCGCCAACAACCAGTCAGGTGCGATTTTCCAAGGTGACTTGGTTAAGCAATTGACTGGCGGTACTGTATCTCGCGCGGCCGCCTCCTCTACTGTACCTGTCGTTGGTGTTTTTAACGGCGTTCAGTACACGGACCCAACCTCAAAAGAGCAGATTTTCGCAAACCATTACCCCGGTTCTGTAGCCGCAGATGACATTATTGCGTTCATCATCGATGACCCAAATGTTGTTTTCGAGATACAGGCAGACGATACCTTCCCTGTGGCCGACCTCTTCGGCAACTTTGATATCGTTGACCAATCCACAACGGGTGATACTTCATCTGGCCGATCAAACGTGGAGCTTGACGTAACCACTGGTGCTACTACCACGACGTTGCCGCTCAAGGCCATTGACATCAGCCAAGACCCCGACAACGACGACGTAGCGAGCGCTAACACCAATGTTATGGTTGTAATTCAGAACCATATCGCAGGTGTTAAAGGCGCTGGCTTAGCATAAGGAGGCTGACGGATGGCTATTTCACGAGCACAACTCGCCAAAGAGCTTGAGCCCGGCCTCAATGCACTGTTTGGTATGAGCTATGACTCTTACGATAGGGAGTACGAGGAAATCTTCGCTATTGAAGATTCTGAGCGCGCCTTTGAAGAAGAGGTTTTGATCACGGGCTTCGGCACCGCGCCAGTTAAGTCTGAAGGTGCTGGCGTTTCTTTTGATACCGCGTCAGAAGGCTTTACGGCCCGATATACGCACGAAACGCTGGCTTTAGCCTTCAGTCTCACCTCTGAAGCAGTCGAGGATAATCTGTACGACTCACTTGGTCGACGTTATGTGAAAGCGCTTGCGCGATCCATGGCAAACACCAAGGAAGTAAAGGGCGCAGATGTTCTCAACAACGCCTTCAACTCCAGCTTCGCTGGTGGCGATGGGCAACCGTTGATCTCCACTGCACACCCACTCGCGGGTGGTGGCACGCTGGCTAATCGCGCGACCACGATGGCAGACCTTAACGAAACTTCGCTGGAAGACGCGCTGATTGACATCAGCACTTTCACTGATGATCGCGGTTTGACTATCTCGGTTCAAGCGACCAAGTTGGTTGTACCGCCGCAGTTGGTGTTCGTTGCAGACAGAATCTTGAACTCAACTCTGCGTTCTGGAACTGCTGACAACGACATCAATGCAATTCGCAACACTGGCGTCCTGCCGCAGGGTTACACAGTCAATCACTACCTGACTGACCCTGACGCTTTCTTCTTGCTGACTTCGGTCACAGAGGCAGGCGAAGGACTCAAGATGTTCCAGCGAACTGCGATGGAAACCAGCATGGAGCCTGACTTTTCCACGGACAACATTCGCTACAAGGCCAGGGAACGTTATAGTTTTGGCTTTTCCGACTGGCGTGGAATTTATGGTTCTCAAGGGGCCTAAGTCACCCCTTGTTCACTCCTCGGGGCCTTCGGGCCCCTTTTTTTTATTTTGTTTCGGAGTACACTGTCGTAGTCTAATGGCTATTGCATAGGGCAACGGCTGGTTCACAAGGAGAACTGTTATGACAACTCACTTTACCTCTGGCGTTACAAACGTAGGCGCTGGTAGCACATTGGGCCGCGCGAAGATGCCAGCCCCCGCGAAGTATCACGTTTATCACAACGATTTCGACACCTATCTTGCGAGTGACTGGACAATCACCACTACCGAGGGCGGGTCTGGCAATGCTTCAGAGGCTCTGGGCGATGGTGATGGCGGCCTTTTAGTCATCACAAACGATGATGCTGATAACGACAACGATTTCCTTCAGCTTGTTAAAGAAGGCTTCAAGTATGAAGCTGGAAAGCAGTTGGCTTTCAACGCGCGTTTTAAAACTTCAGACGCCGATGCCTCTGATGTTGTGATGGGCCTACAAATTACCGACACCAGCCCGCTAGATGTCTCCGACGGCATTTTCTTTTTGCTGACGGACGGCTCCACTACTTTGACGTTCATCGTGGAGAAAGACGGCACCCAGAGCACGTTGGATTTGCCTACAGCCATGGCTGATGACACCTTTATGACGGTTGGCTTCATGTATGATCCGAAGGATCAAAAGTTTCACGTTTATCAGAACAACACCGAAGTTGGCGCTGTGGTTTCTACAAACGCCCCTGATGACGAGGATTTGACCGTTAGCTTTGGCATCCAGAACGGCGCGGCGGCGGCAAAAGTCCTGACCGTAGATTATGTTACGGCCATGAAAGAGCGCACAGCCAGCACCGAACTCTAAATTGGAGGTTCCACATGGCTGATGCAGTCACTTCGCAAACCATTCAAGACGGTGAACGCAAAGCCGTCTTGAAATTCACCAATGCCAGCGATGGCACGGGTGAGTCGGCAGTAAAAAAAGTCGACGTTTCTGCTTTAACGTCCAACACTCGCGGTGAGGCTTGCACTGCCGTCACTATCAACAAGATTTGGTGGCAGTGTACTGGTATGTCTGTAAAGATTGAGTTCGATGCCTCATCGAATGTCTTGGCAATCGGATTGTCAGAAAACTCCAATGGTCACCATGACTATTCGAATTTCTCTGGCATTCCGAATAATGCAGGGTCTGGCAAGACCGGAGACTTGGACTTTACAACTGTCGGACACACTAACGGCGACAGCTATATGATTATTCTGGAGCTAATCAAGAGTTACGGTTAATTTATGGCTACGACCAAAGACGTGAAGCGACTCCCCTCTGGGCGATTGAGCTACAGGGGGGAGACTTTTGCTGGCTACAACAAACCGAAGCGAACGCCCGGTAAGCCCAAGAAAAGCGCGGTTTTGGCCAAAAAAGGTAGTGAGGTCAAGCTCGTGCGATTTGGCGATCCGAACATGAAGATCAAAAAATCACAGCCGAACAGGCGCAAGAATTTTAGAGCCAGACATTCATGCGACACCGCAAAAGACAAATTTTCGGCCAGATACTGGTCATGTAAGGCTTGGTAAGAGGGAATACAAAGGGAGATTTATCAACATGGGATTTTTTTCGAAAAGAATCATTAAACGGAATTTGGGCTCTGCCAACCCAGCCCCAATAAATTTTTCTGGTCTTACGACTCTTCCACCGCAACCAGATGGCTCTTCAAGCCCGTTTGCCAAAAGAATCGGGGCACTTATTCAGCAAATGGGCCAGCCACAAGGCGACCCAGCTACCGGCTTTACCGGAGCACCGCCTCAAAACGGGTTTTTGAGTCGCGCCATCGGCCCTACACTGGCGGATCTACGATCTCGTGGATTTTTTGAGCCTAATACCACGCAAGGGGCCATGGGCGGCTCTTCGCAGGAAGCCACGGGTGGCTCTGCACCGATGTCAAATCCTTTTATGGGCGGCTCTCCGATTGGCTTTAGCATAGATCAAAGCATGATTGACAGGGTTAGGGAGATGATTCGCCAACGGCAACAGCAGATGGCACAGCCTGCGCCGCAACAGCCACAGATGGACCCTGCCGCGATACAAGCAAGACTCGATGAGTTTTTGGCAAACAACCCAGACAGGGCTTCAATTTCTCTTCCCTTCGGCGGCAACATCGATATAGCGAATCTTAGAGATAGAATGGCGCGACTATCCGCACTGATGGGTCGCGGAATGACCGCACAAGAAGCCATGGGCAATCAACGTGCGGCCATCGCGCAAGGTCACGATCTCAATAACGACGGGATTGTAACTGACGCAGAATACAGGCAGTCGACCATGCCTGCGCCGACTGGCGAGATGATGACAAGCCGCACTCCAGTCAATCCTTCTGCGGTCAATGCAATGATGATGGCAAGCGGAGGCAGAAGATAATGCCAAAAGCCAAATCCAAGGCGAAGCCAAAGAAAAAGGCTAAATCTCGGGTTAATGAAGCAGGCAACTACACGAAGCCCACGCTTCGCAAAAAAATTTTCAATCGCATAAAAGCTGGCGGCAAGGGCGGAAAGCCCGGCCAATGGTCGGCTCGGAAGGCGCAAATGCTGGCTTCTGAATACAAAAAAGCTGGGGGAGGATACAAGGACTGATGGCTCTCAAGAAGTCACAAAAGTCTTTGAAGAAATGGACAAAGCAAAAGTGGCGTACAAAATCTGGCAAGCCAAGCACGCAAGGGCCCAAGGCCACAGGCGAGCGATATTTGCCAGAAAAAGCCATCAAGGCGATGTCTGACAAGGAATATGCGGCTACCACTAGGAAGAAGCGCGCGGACACCAAGAAGGGCAAACAGTTTTCAAAGCAACCAAAGAAGGTTGCCAAAAAGACAGCGAGGCATCGCAAATGAAGATTGACGAAAAAAAGGCTGACTTGGATAAAGACGGCAAGCTGTCTGGATACGAGAGAAAGCGCGGCGAGGCGATTGCTCGCAATCTGAATAAAGGCGGTTACGTCGAGGTTCAAGGGCGTGGCTGTGGCGCGATGATGGAAGGCAAGCGCAAAAAAACCCGAATACCCAGATCCTAGAGGAATTTAGAAATGATGGTGAAAAAGGGCAAAAAGAAAGGTGGCAAGATGATGTCAAAAGGCGGTGCCGCTGGCGGTGCCGAGAAGCCGCCCTATGGCATGGCCAAAGGCGGTGCAATGAAAACTAAAGGCGGATCAAAGGGCGGCGCAATGAAAACAAAAGGCGGATCAAAGGGCGGCAAAATGCGAGTGCGGCCACCGTCAAGTAAAAAGAGCGGCTTATACGGGAGATAGATGGCATGACGTCAAAAAAAAATGATGTGAGCAATCTTGAATTTACGGGCAAGGTATTGGCTAGCAATCCCCCTCAATATGTTTATGAAGGGAAAGATGGCTCTCGCGTTAATTCAAAAACGCCACCTAGCGATGACCAAGTGAAAAATCGATCCACGTCGATGAACGAAATTTTTAAAAATTTTGGATCTGAAGCAGGCTCACCTATAGATAAGTTTCTGAATCCCGCAGATCGTAAAAAGTTAAGGGATCAAACGAAGAAAAAAGCACCCCGCATGGCAAAGGGTGGCGCTATGAAAACCAAGGGCGGCGTAAAGCGTAATATGCGTCCACCTTCGGGCAAAAAGAGCGGCTTATACGGGAGATAGATGGCTTATTTGCAGAGTAATATCCCGCACTTTAAGTGCTGGGTACGCAGGGAGTACACGCATAACCATCAAAAATACCACGGCGAGTTTCTTCACGCCATGGCTATTGCTGTCACCACCATGCCTACGAGATGCTTGAGCTTTCAGTTGATCTTTACTGGGTGCGAGGCTGACGACACAGATGATCCCAATGTACACGGGGGTGCTATGTGGGCAAGGATGCCGATTACGGCGTTGGTGGGCGACACGCCATTTGAGGAGTGGCCAGAGCCTATGCCCGTCTGGGCGGCCCAGCCATGGGATTGTAGTTCTCATCATCACGCTGTCTATGTGCTCGACAGAGCCACGCCGTGCCCTTGGCTTGCAATGATTGACGGCGAGATGTATCCCGCTAAGTATTATTTCACTGTCGATTATGCGGAGAATGAGATCGCCGACGATCCCGCTCAGCATAAGCAAAGTCACGTTCTTGAGTTACTTGACGCAGGACCATGGACGGGCAACATAGTGGCGTTACCAAACAACCGAGTGCGGGTGACACATCCAGCTTGGTTTGAAACCGGCGAGGGCGCTCCAGACTTCAGACCCTCTCAGCATATCCATTACTCCAAATCTGATTTAGACTACACGCTAGATGTGAACCAAGTGTTTAACAATCTCTACGCGGGTGCTGAAGATGGCGACGAGCGGCAGTAAAGATTTCGAATTAGATGTAGCGGATTATGTAGAAGAAGCCTTTGAGCGATGCGGCCTAGAGCTTCGCACCGGCTACGACCTCAAGACGGCACAGCGATCTCTCAACCTCATGCTTGCAGAGTGGGCCAATCGCGGATTAAACCAGTGGACAATCAATCAGAAAACAATTAGTGCAGTAAAAGATACTATTGTATACACGATTGACTCAACCAACCCTACGTCGGTAATTGATGTGCTGGACGTATTTATCCGTGAAACGGTGTCTGGAACGACCACAGACTTGCCGCTCACAAAACTTTCTCGGGCAGAGTATGCCCACATTGCAACAAAGACCAGCACCGGCAAGCCGAATCAGTATTTTGTGGACAAGCAGATCAGCCCCACAATTACGGTATGGCCTGCGCCTGACAAAAATTCTACCTACACCATTTATCTCAACATTTTAAGCCGCATGGATGACGCGGACGCAGGCACAAACACCATGGAAGTGCCCTTCCGATTTTATCCGTGTCTTGCGGCAGGACTGGCATATTACATCGCGCTCAAGCGCACGCCAGACAAAGTGCCTTTGCTGAAACAGCTTTACGAGGAAGAGTTTGAGAGAGCCCTATCTCAAGACCAGTCGCGTGCTTCTTTCCGCGTTGCGCCTGACTTGACGATATACAGGATTGCTTGATGTCGTTTAGTGCCGGTAAAAACGCTTACGGGATCTGTGACATTACTGGGTTCCGATACAAGCTGAAGGACATGAAGAAGACTTGGGATGGTCTCCTTGTCGGCCCTGATCAGTGGTCCGCCAAGCATCCGCAACTTGAAAGAAAGCCATCTACCTATGATCCAGAGGCGGTGAGAAACGCCAGAGTCGACCCATCCAGCGATGGAGAGGACGGCAAGTTTTTTATGGTTTATACAAATGTGGGCAACGGTATACTTGGCGCAGAAATAGATACTTTTCAGATTAACAGTGCAGTAGGCACTGTGGAGGTCACGATCACATGAGCTTCACGCTTGCGAGTCTCAAGTCGACTATCCAAGATTACCTTCAAGTGGATGAAACCACTTTCAATGCGAATCTCAATAGATTTATCCGTGAAAGCGAAGACCGTATTTTTAAAAACGTAGAGCTACCGCAACAGCGTCAAAACGTGACTGGTAACATGACAGCCACAAAGCGGTTTCTCGCTACGCCTTCAGATTTTTACGCGCCGTTTTCCTTGGCGATAATTGATAGCAACGTCTATCACTATTTGCAGTTCAAGCACCCCAGCTTTATCAAGCAGTATTCGCCGAATACAACCAGTCAGGGTCGGCCAAAGTATTATTCTTTGTTTGATGACACGGCGTTCGAGCTTGCCCCGATTCCCGACACTAATTACTCGGTAGAGCTTCATTATTTGTATAAGCCGGGCAGTTTGACCGCAGAGGGGGATTCTGGCACGACGTTACTGTCCACCGAGCACCCAGATCCGTTGCTGTATGGGGCGCTGGTTGAGGCCGCTGTGTTCTTAAAAGAGCCTATGGATGTTGTGCAAACTTTCGAGGCTCGGTTTAAAGAGGGGCTTGCGAGAATGAAGAATGTCAGCGAGGGACGTTCTACTCGTGATGAGTATCGGTATGATTTATTGAGGATAGGTGTGACCTAAAAATGTCTAAAATCAGGGAGCTAGAGGGCAAGAAGATTGCCATCTTGGGGCTAGGTGCCTCTCAAATCGATTACGTTATATCCGTAGAAAACAGTCAAGAATGGGATGAGGTGTGGTGCATCAACTCATCTTTGGCTGTTTTTGCTTGTGATCGGGTTTTTATGATGGACCCAGCATCTCGATATTTGGATACCGAAGATGCGGGCAATCAGACGGATGTGATGCGTAAGCTACTGCCTACGTTTGATAAACCAATTTACTCGTGTCAGCTTGATGAAAGGGTTCCAGCAATCGTGGAATATCCGATTGCTGACGTGATAGAAGACCAGAAATGCGCCTATCTTAATAATACCGTGGCTTATGCGATTGCCTTTGGTTTGTATAACAAAGTTGGCCACATGGACCTTTTTGGCATGGATTTTAGTTACAAGCACAATATCCATTTTGCTGAAGCGGGCAGAGGATGTGTCGAGTTTTGGATATCCCGTTGCATAAGTGAGGGCGTAAGCATTGGCGCGAGCCCGCGATCTGCGTTGCTGGATAGCAACGTCGAGCCTCACGAGCGTCTATATGGATATCACAGGTTGGATGACCCCCTGCTCGCGATGCCCGACCAAGGCGGACAGTGGATTATTTGCAATCGCTCAAAATTTGCTGAAGCCCAAGCAAAATATGACTTTCAGCGAGTTGAAATGCCCACCTCACCAGAGCCCTACAAAGGATGATGGGCTCGAATATAGGTGCCTCTGTAGGGCAGGTGATGGTTGCTACTTCTGATGACGGAGGTCACGATCCAGAGTTTTGGGCAGAAGTGACGACTAATCGAATTTTGCAAATATCGGAGGATGCACCGCCCCATGTAAGGCAACAGGCCGAGGCTTTCCGGAATGAGGTGTATAGTGTTATTCTGCGCGGAATGAAGAGCGCTATTTTTTCAGACAGAACCACGATTGCTCAGACATTGCGAGGTCAGGGGCACACACAGTTTGCGGACATCTTAAAGGAACTTTGACATGGCCATCACCAGCGCAATCTGCACCAGCTTCAAACAAGAATTACTTGTTGGCACTCACAACTTCACCAACGGTGGCAACACATTCAACCTTGCTTTGTACACAAGCTCTGCGACGCTTGGCGCGAGCACAACTGCCTATACCGCAACAAATGAGGCAAGCGGAACAAACTACACCGCGAAGGGCGCGGCATTAACGAATGTGACGCCAGTCACGTCGGGAACAACAGCGATTGTAGATTTTGCCGACCTAACCT
>Ga0080013_1002506_pt1 | contig 21537 bp, 25 predicted proteins | sample ETNvirenome_6_85_FD_69236 | JGI IMG/M metagenome (GOLD analysis project Ga0080013, IMG submission 69236) | Marine viral communities from the Pacific Ocean - ETNP_6_85 (SPADES assembly) (version 2) | ecosystem: Environmental > Aquatic > Marine > Oceanic | place: Pacific Ocean | collected 2013-06-19 | reverse complement strand
ATATGTTGACCACGCTATTAGTTCTACTATTAATCTACCTGAGTACGGAACTGATCTTAATAACGACAGCCATGTTGAACCATTCAGTAAGTTACTAAGGAAGTATGGTGGTGGACTGCGTGGTCTTACGTTCTACCCATCAGGTTCCAGGGGTGGGCAGCCGATTAACCCGGTACCTTACGAAGAAGCTATCACTAAACGTGGCATTATCTTTGAGGATAACTCAGAGGAACAATGCCTAACAGGAGTATGTGGATTATGAATGATACAAAAAGATGTAGTGGATATAAAGGGCATCACGAATGTGCTAATGATTACCCGGACCACATGGTTCCGGTTAGTGAGTTTGGATATTGTGGGACCAATAAAGACGGGCTTCAAGCCACATGCCATAAATGTATGAGGTATCGTAATAAACTACACGCTCATACACGAATCAAACACCCTCTAACTGGTGAGAATAAAGACGATTGGAAACGAAGAATGGCTGCAAAAGCGGGAGGTATAATCGGAACTCAAGAGTGGAGAGGCTACCTAAAAAAAGCAGGTGCTGATTGGCATGAGGAAATTAAAGCTGCTGCGTGGTTAGGCACTATCTTCCCAGTACCACCAAAGGATGATCTGCCAGTATCTAAACCTGCAAGGAAAAGAGTAAATGCTGTCTACGATAAACCACTACCTAAGGAGGGATGGGTTTATATTATGGATACTTACAGATACAAAAAAATAGGTAAGACATGGGAGAATGGTTTACGGGCTAGGAGAACAGAGGCTAGAAGGTGGTGTCCAGCTGATCTAGTATACTGGGCATGGTTTGATGATGCCAAAGCTGCCGAAGCAGAAATCCACCGAAGATTAAAAAGATATAAGGTGGAGAAGGAAAACGTAGGTGAGGAACTATTTAACTGTACTATTGATACTGCAAAAGATGAAATCGAAAAGCTACAAGAGGAACTAGAAGATTATGCTAGAGAAGAACAAGCGATGGATTAATACAGACTACAGGAGATGGGTAGCCACGCTACCTTGCTCCAACTGTGGTCTACATGATGAGACTATAGTGGCGCATCATCTGAAGCATAGGTTTTCACCGTATGGTGGTGCTGGAATGAGCATGAAAGCTGATGACTGGCTGACCATGCCATTGTGTTATTCCTGTCACGACAGGGCGCATAACGGTGATGGAGAAGTGCTTGACTTCCAGCACATGCACGTATTTAAAACATTGACACCAGCGTTTAGAAATGGTATACTTGTATACAAGCCTAAGCTATTGATGTCGAAGGATGAGCAGAGGCAGTGGCGTGAGAAAAACTTACATGGAGAACAGTTATATGATTAACGATGATGAACTGTCTGAACAGGCAGAAGCTGCACATAATGGGTTGGCTGATACAGATGACAGGTATGGTAAGAGATCGGCCTATGTAAAGATGGGTCCGTACTATACGAAACTCATCAAGGCAAAACATTTCTTGAGTGCCAGCGGTACAGTGGCGGAGAGAGATGCTATCGCGTACAACTCTACGGAGTTCACAACTTATGTGGACAACCTGAGAGATGCGACGATAGACTTGGAAATCCTCGAAGCTAAGAGAGAATCCTGGCAGAGAGAGATTGATATATGGCGCACCTTAGGTGCTAACAGAAGGAGATGATATATGTTTACGCACGATGAAGGGCAAGTATCTGTATTTGTAAACGATAAAGGCGACAACCCTAAACGACCAGACTATACTGGTAAGGGTAAATTTAGAGGAGAGATGTTTAGTATAAGCCTGTGGAAGGCTACCTCTAAGGATGGAAAGAACTACCTTAACGGGCAGATTCAAGAGCCTTATAACGGGGATGGAAGCGCACCTCGCTCCAAGTTTGATGTTCCCGAAGTCAAGAAAGATGATGATATCCCGTGGTGATTAAGTACAAAGACGGGAGAGAGTTCCAACTCATCTTCGATGCAGACATGCACAGTTACAAGGTGGATGGGGAGAAGGTACCATCAGTCACGAAAGTGATTGATGCGTGTTTCCCCAAACACCTGACTGACTGGGCTGTAGCAGAGGGTGCTGACTTCTTCAAAGCGTCGCTAGAGCCTTATCGCTTAGCACCTACTGAGGAGTCAGGCACTTTCATGCTACCTGCTAAGGTGGTAACCCACATCCACAAGGGGATACAGACAGCCTACAAGTCTGTTGGTAGAGAGGCTGCCCAGATAGGTACGATAGTACACAACTGGATTGAGTCTGCCATCGAGTACAAGATGAGTGGTGGTACTGCACCCAAGGTACCTAAAGGTGACGAGGTACGCAACTGTATTAAGGCATACAAGGCGTGGTCAAGAGAGAGGAAACCAGTATGGTTAGCTGCCGAGCAGAAGGTATACTACCATGATCCTGGTGGTGTGAACTGCTATGCTGGTACTGTTGATGCTCTCGCTGAGATAGATGGTAAGCTATGTATCATTGACTTCAAGACCTCGAAGAAAATATACAAACCGTACCACCTACAGGTAGCAGCGTATGCCCAGGCTATTTCAATGCAGGAACAGATTGATATGCCCATGGCTATGATACTAAGGTTTGACAAGGAGACTGGCATCTTTCAAGAGAAGATGTTTGATCCGCGACAACACATTCACATGTTCTTTCATTGTCTTGATCTGAAAGCATGGAACACAGCGAGGATAAAACATGAAGGATGAGGACAAGAGTTATCTGTGGATGATACAGCACCACATTGAGGCACTGGTAACGCTGTTAGATATGAACAAGCAGCATGATATACTGAAGCCTGATGTGGCCCATGACTTTATACACTACATGGCTACCCAGGCAGAGACAGTATGGGAAGAGAAGATATGGAAGCAGGTAGCTTGTATTCTTTTAGACGCGCCCAAAGAAAAAGGGGAGAACGTATTTCAGTTCTCCCCTGATTCGCGTGGTCCAGATACATGATCTTCGATGATCCGTATATCCATTACATTTATGGTTGGTATGTACCAGAGATTACCCCAGTACCCATCCTCCTTGGTCATGGCTAGTGTTGTCCACTCTTCATCTTGATTAACGAGCAGACCAAAGGTATGCGTATAGTTACGCTCTGGCTTATGTTCGGCCCAGCCACCATCAGTATATGAATCTAACCATGTAACTTCAATAAGTTTCATATTTCACCTAGCATAGTATGGTTAGCCCATAGGACTAGCATTAAAGGTATCCCTATTATACATAGGATCATTAGTAAGGCGAACAATAGTTCGCCTTTTTTCATTTGTTCTTGCCTTTAAATTTAACTGGTCCCGGCATGAGCCATGAGAATATCATAGGTACTATAATTATCAACAATAATAGCCAACCTCCTGTCTCGACCAGCTGCCCAAGCAGACTCCAGAAGTTATCAGGTGCACAGCTATCCACACTCACCCCCTTCGATGATCCTTTTATCATCACTTCCGTCGCCACATCCCCCACAAATGCACCTGTCATGCCTCCCAGTATCGGCGCAGTCACACCCGAACTCAATGCAGTCGCCACAGTAGCACCTGCGCCCGTCGCTAGGGAGGTAATCCCGGCTTTCTTTAGTGTCGTGCATGATATTAAGAGGACCGAAGCGGTCGACCAAGATATTGCCTGTAGGCCAACTAGACAACCACGTCCGGTGAACCCCACCATCCTGTCAACCATCCGACCAATGCTATCACAGCCAGCACGCCAGCTATGCACCAGAATTTCTTTCGCTTTGATAATTCTTTCCATTTTTCCATTACTTGTCCTCTTCTGTTGACTCATCTTTTGATATGATATTGTAGTGAACGGAACCATCTTCCTGATACTCCACCCGGTAGTTGACAGGTACCATTTTGTACACTGTAAATTCTGCACCATCCTTCGGCGGAACATTTTGTGTAACACTATCCAGCACTCGATCCATTACGGCGAAAGGGCTTAGGTCTCTGCCCATTGCTGTCTCGAAAAATTTATCTAATGCTCGAATCTGCGGGTTATTTAATAACATCGAATGTACCATAATATTTACTCCTTTTGTTTTACACCTAAGTTTAAGCGGGAGAATCCCACCACGATAATAAATAGGGTCGCCAGCAGTGTCTCTGAAACCTAGCTATCGCTCCAGAAGCAACCCTACTTTAATCTAATACCTTTGCAACTACAATGTTCCCTTCTCGATTTGTCTTTAACTCTACAGTCCTCTTCTCACAGGTGAACCTTGTCTTCCCTGATGCCGTATCTTTCCATCCATTTCTTTTCAGTGTACGTTTTATACTTAGGCATCCTGACATCCCCATCTCAACCCACTGACCAGTAGCTGGATTCTCCCAGTGGCCCATGTATTCCTTTAGGTTGTCATTTATATACAACAGTAGTACGAACATTACTTCCATTAGTGCGCTCCATTCTGTGATTTGATTTGAGCAACCTTATCCTTTAGTATCTCTACCTTAGCCTCCAATGCTTCTATCCTTTGTCGGTAGAAGTCTAGGGTGAGTGCTTGTTGCCTGTCAAATGGTGCCTCACCTCCTTCTATCATTGATTGTAGCTTGGAGAACTCACGACTCAGATGCTCTATAAGCATATACTGTTCCGCATCGTCTGGAAGCGCACCCAGTTCTCCTCTGGGCCACAGTTCAGAGAAGGTACTGTTCTTGGTAACTGCTGATTGCATAAGGATGTAGTTTGTCTCAACTTTATTCAGACGTTCTAGCACTCCAAAGTATCCCCATGCTCCTACACATACTGCACCGATCAGACCAATGAGGTTCCTTACAGGCATCCCCACATTTGTCTTGTCGCTTAGGGCAACAACATCCTCAGTTGCCACTTAACCACCTTGTGAATAGTGAGCCTCCTATGCCTGACAATCCTACAGTAGCCAGTACCACACCAATGCCTATACCTCTTGTGCGTTCTAACTGCTGATCCAGCTTATCCAGCCTGTCGTTCTGCTCCCTTACCATAGTCTCAAGACTATCGACCTTCTGGATTAGTTTTCCAATCTCAAGATCGCTAACCTCGCTCATAATTCGTCCCCTAAAACATCTTCATGCCTGTCTGATCTGTTTGCTGGCCTGTCATCAGACCAGAGTACCGGGCCACCTGAGAATATGAGGCAAGCGGTGTTATCCTTTACCCCTATTAGGCTGAATGTTCCATCTTCTCCACTGTCTACAGTTAGATATATGTCTACCGCACCTCTGGATTTCGTGAGGATTGCCCTGATTACTTCCCCATACTGATGCTCAAGGAAGTGGAACATCCCGACAGTATCACGACTGCAATACAGCATGAACTGTGCGGGTACAGATTGGGTTCCGGGCGGGGGCATGACGTTCTGTCGTTGCTCCGCAAGGGCAGGCGCTATGAGCAACAGGGAGAGGAGGAAGGCTTTTATCATTGCCCCAAGGCTTCCAATCTTTTCGTAGATGTTCCTAGTTTTAGTGGATCAGACTCGTACCCAGTCTGAAAAAATTGGTTCATCACCTCTGATATTCTAGCAGCAGCATCAAAATTTCCATTCATTATAGCTTTATTACGGTAATGTTCTAGGGTCGATCTAGTCTTAGCTATCCTTTTAGATACCCCTTTATACTCCCTATAGAATTCTACGGGCTTGTCGTATTCAAGGGTGCGTAACCCAGCTCCCCATCCAATAAACCTAGCCCACCCAGGCAGCTCATCAAACCTTGTCTCTCTCAAGGTAGCCTTACTCATCACACTTTCGCGCATACCTTCATCGTTTATAAAGTATTCACCCTTCCCCTCAGCATCTCTAACTAGACGCGCCTCTTGCCAGGGGGGTTCAAATTTAGCTCTTGTGGTCGTGCGTTGCCCAGTATCAGGATCAACTTCAGCCCTGCCAAATACACTACCTGGATTAGTCCTATCTATTTCTGTTAATAGTGGAAACAAATGTAAGAAATAAGCAAGCCTAGCTGGCATCCTTAGCCCAAGAAAATCTTTCATCTCACCTAAGTTATAGTTTAGTCCAGGGATTTTAGCTATTGGTTGCTCCCCAAAAAATTTCCACCCTCCTGGGCCTATGAACTGCTCAACAGCAAACTTAATCAATGGATTAGAAAGGCCAGAAATGAGGTCAGTTGGACGGGCGAATTGATTTAAATCTGAGGCAGGCCAATAGTTCTGCATATTTATATATCTTTTCACATTGGCTACATCTTCCCTGCCAGACTCCCCTATAAACCTGTCTAAGAATACTGGGTCTTTCCCCTGAGCGTACTTACTTAGCTGCTCATAGGTCGGTATCTCTTCCCCATACTCTATGTTCTCTTTTATAATTGCCGGGTGCTTGTACTTATAGGCGTGTCTGAACAACCCCTTAACTATAGCGGGAGAGTTTTTATAGTACCAAGTATAAAACGGAGCAGCCTTATTTCTCATCCACCTAGCAGCGGTTGGGCTTATGTTGGTGTAATCAAAGAGCGCATCATTAACTAGCTTCTTGGCTCCCTGCCTAGACCCAGTTCTCTTCAGAGCATCAAGATAAAGAGCAGCCCTGTTCCAGTTTTCAATAGCTCTACCACCCCTAAAGCTGGCTTTTAAAAGGGTGTTATGGGTAGAAGGATTAAATATATTTAGGAATACTTTTAGCTTCTGGTCTTTATTCATGGAGGCGATCATCGTCTGGTCTATGCCAGCACCCCTTAATAAATCTTCCTCAAAATATCTGCCAACCCCAACAATACCATCCTCCATCATCCACTTAAAAATGTCTTCTCTACTGACATTACCTAAGTCGCCTAACTTAACAGAGCCAGAGAATCGTGGGATGCCACTTGCCTTCGGTATTACACCACCCTTCATCTCCATCCCAAGAGATTGAAACAATATCTTTTGAGCCTGACCAAACATAGAGGCATCTGTCATCCCCCCTATAGCATAGGAGTTCCACATATTACCAAACAGGTTTCTGGCATGGTAGGCTGGTCGTAGAGCCAAGGCCCACATTTTCCACCATCTAGTTCCACCATCAACAAACTTTTCTAGGGCATTTACTTTGGCGGGACTATTCAGGGTCTTTACATTTGCCGTCAGGATTCGGGCAACATGGGGCTGAAACAACACCCCCTTTATACCCTCTACTGGCAGCCAATCATCAGGAGCGGTAGCGGATGATCTTCCCCATCTTTCTGCGGCCTTCCTCAGGAAATTTTGACCAGCCATTATCGCGTTCTGCTGTAATGTACGATAACCTTTAGCCACAACAGGGTCTAAAACATAGTCGGTTCCTTCTACAAAAGCCTTTTCCTCAGCGGTTCCTATCCCCTCCCTCTCTATCTGGGAACCCACCTTCTTGTTACGACCCCTCCCCCACATGGCAAATAGTTTTGATATTAAGGCTTTGCCGATATTGATATGTGGAAAGTAACCCTTAACCCCTAACTCTTCCGCTCTCGTACCAGCGATTTCCCCAACCTTTACACCAGATACCGCAGCATCACCCATGCCTGGGATGGGTATATCTGAGGTAGCCTCATCGTGTAACTTTCTCAAGTAAGAGATGTCTCTCTGGGCTAGAATTGAGGGATGTACATCAGAAGATGCACCAAGCATAGTAAGTTCAGCGTCACCTAAAGTACGAGCAAACGGGGAGGCTGCTGTGCCTGCCCCCCAAGGCTCACCTTCTATACCTCTGCGCCAAGCGTTGGTGAAATCCTCATAGGATATACCTAACCTATCCGCAATCGCCTCTATTTCCCTTCGGCCTGCTTTAGTAGCTATTGCTGTGTAAAAGTTATCTGCTCTCAATAGATGTGCAGACTCTACAAATAAATCTTGAATTTCTCCAGACTTCCCCAAGTACACGCCAAACATGGACAGAAACTTTTGTAAGTTCTGCTGGTCTGCTAGTTTTTCTGTGGCAGCAGCAGCCCCTGGGGTCATCTTATGAAGCCCCTTTACACTCTTAACTAATGCTTGAACAGTTAATTTTATTGGAAGCACAACAAGAGAGGGGAATATGGTAATGGGATCGTATCCTATATCCATAAGAATAGCTAAGGCAGTAGCCTTCTTTTTGTTTTGCGCTATCCACTCCGGGCCTGGGCCTCCTGGCCCCATCATCCAATCCATTGCCCTGGTCTCTCCAGTGCCGGAGTCTGTTATATCCCAAGCACTATTTACATCAATGGGTAAATATCCAAACCCTTCTTTAGCTCCCCTTATAGCAGCCTCAGCACCACCCTCCTTTAGAAACTCTCCTGTCTTTAGTATGCCATAGGGGTCTCCATGCGCTCCGTAGCCACTCACCGCCCTAAGGTAAGGGTTTATTTCTCCAACATCACTTATATTTTTTAACCTAGAGGGATCATCTGGGTTGCTTATTTTGTCTAGCTTTTGTCGTTCCGCTTCCTCAGCCAGTTGGGTTGTCATGCGCCATGCACCGCTACCTGGACGCAATATAGTGTAGTGCAAAAAATTCATCATGCCATGAACTGGCCCCATAAGAATCCTAGATAAAAAATTATCTTCTCCCTGGTCAGCGAGGTCTTTCCTATGTCCGGCATACCCCAATACAGTTAAACGAGACTCAGGATTATCCTTCCTCTTTACTGGCTCTCCAGATTCTACTTCTGTTATAGTCCCCATTATTTATCTGGATTCAATCTCATAAGTTTACCACCAAAAACTACATAAGTAATACCCCTCTTTATAAAGGCATCTATTTCATCATTCGTTGGCAATCTGTTAATATACATTGGGTCGTCTTTCGTTCCCGCTCCGTCCATCTCCATAATGGGCCAATCTAAAGCGTCCGGCTGAAGTGCTTGAATAGTGCCTTCTATTGCTTTATGTATTTTATCCCTATAAAATGGTATATCCTTCAGAATGGGATCGCTTCTATAGTCCCTTTCTAAAGTTGCTCTAAGAATGGCTCGATCACTAGCTATTTGTTCATTGGTTTTTCCTTCCCTACTGGCTAGTTTCTGGTACTGCATTTGTGTCTTTATTTTAGTAACCCATTCAACGGGAGCAATATGATCTAGCTCTTGTTTCAATTCATCTAGGGCTTGGTCTCTATCAGTGGGGGATATATTTGCACCAGCAGACGTAAGGCTGTCTATTTTAATCTGTAATTCATCAATAGCTTTCCACCAATCACTCTCCTTGGTTGACTTACTATATCTAGCACCTATTATAGCCCTCTCTGCTGTTAAATCTCTTACCGCCCTCTTATCATCTCTAACTCTTTGAGAATCATCTATTGTTTTCTCCTCACCCCTCTGAGTAAAGAACTTGTCCATTGTGTCTGTCACACCATCCCAATAAATAGCTGGGACACTATTCTTTACCAACCAAGCCTTTAAAGAGTCTGACGCATTACCTACAGTGCCGTCTTTTGTAGCATTTGTTGCCCGCATCTTCCATTGCGCCAGCTCGTCAGCCCTAAAGCGATCTTCTGCCTTCTCTAATCTTGTAGCTTCAGATGCCCTACCCGTCAGATATTTTTCAAATGCTGCACTAACCTCCTTATAATACTTCCTATCAAAGCCCCATTGGTTGTACCATGGATCGAAGTCGTCCATGCTCTCCAGGTCAGCATTGTTCGCCATGTGGATTATCTTGGAAACTATCTCATCATCTTGAAGGCCCATAACGTGCTTCAAGTAAGTTGCAGAGATAGCGGATTTGGGCAATGTAAAGTTGCCAGACATACCCATAACATTCCTTAGAGAGTTGACTGCGCTCTCCCCAGCTAGCTTACTCCCACTATTGATTTGCATAATATCCATAAACTGCTTTAGCTTTAAGGCTTTGTCGTCGCCTATGCCAGACCTGAAATCTCTCTGCTTCAGAAAGTTTGTGGTTGGAAAATATAAGGCTTCACCCGCTTGTATCTCATCCCTATCCCTGCCAAGATTTTCATCTTCCCATTTAGACAACAAAGTCTCTCTAGCATGAGCAGGCCATTGCATTATATCTTTATAATACTTATCCTTATATATTCCTAATACTGTATCACCACGATTAATATACTCTTCATTCATGCTGAGTACCCCATAAGACTCCACCAGGGAGATCGTCTAGTAATTCCTTTGGTTTCCTCTGGATATAATACATCTCTATCTACAGGAGCCATAGTTGCCCCACCAAGGGATTGAGGAGCTTTACTTATGTGAGGGCTGAATGCAAAGTCTTGTGCCACCTGTGCCCCAAACTGTGGCCTACCACTAACCTTTGGTTTAGCTTGGGTTATCGTGCCAGTGGCTGTTGCAAGATGCCCTTGTGTAATCGCTGCCTCATCCGCTAACCAATCTCTTTTTAATTGCTGGGCCAAGGCCCGAGATTGAGCGTCTCCTGTCATTAGGTCATCGTATAACGCTTTCTTCTTTCCCGTTAGCTCATCAGACCCACCAAAAAGTGTTTGCCCAAAGATTTTCATTACAAAATCCCGTAAGCAACGTGCTTGACACCATCTATCTCATAGACTGCATCTGGTCTGGTACGCTCAACCTCTTGAGCCATCACACCACGGCGAGGAATGTCATCACCTATGTAGTTAAAGGTGTAAACATTAAAGCCTTTCCAATGGGTTGCCTCAGGTACTATGTTTTCTTTAGCCCTTATGTCAGATTTGAACCCCTGAAACAAGGCAGCTAACTGACCCATGCTTGAGAGCGCACTTGGATTTGATGTGGTCGATCCACCATACTGACCTGATATATTAGCCATGTAATTCTGAAGTGCCTGTTGATCTTTATTTTGCTCCCAGTTGTACTTAGCCATTTTCTGGTTATATCCTTCCTGCGTCATAGCCCGTTGCTGTGCGCCTACACCCTGCATTCTCCCAAACCTATCATACATAGCGTTCTGAACACCGGGCATTCTATCTACTGCCCCCAGCCCCAACTGACCAGCCTGTCCAGCAGCCCCTACACCCTGAAGCCCTGTTCCGTAACCCTGTTGCGCTAATCCACCCGCACCTAGTCCAAGCTGACCACCCTGCATACCAAGTTGCTGGGCTGCTAACTGAGCATCAAGTGCCATTTGTCCCGCTGGCAGTCGTCTTTGCTGGGCCTGAGCATAGGCATCTGCATACATACCCTTAGACTCATCCATAAGTCTCTGAGTCGCTTCCTTGGCAGCCATGCCAGTGACGATATCACCTCTCGATCCACCTCCTGGCTGATACCCAAGAGTCTTCTGCCGTATCTGAGCCAACATACCTTGTGGCCCCTCAAGCTGACTCATTATATCTCTCTTACGAGATGCCAGTACGGGATTTAACTGATCTACATTTACTTTACCAGCAAGCATATCTTTAAGCTGGGAAGATTGAAAGGGAGTGATATTTGAGTATTGACCTTGAGTCATCCCCCTCTGCATAGCTCCCTGCCCATAGTTCATTGCGCCCTGACCATAAGCCCCTAGCTTATTAGCCCTTGTCTGCGCGTCAGAAACGGCCCTAGTACCAATCCTTGTTGCTTGACCCGCTAATCTATTCGATAGCCCGTAAGTCTTAGCTAATTGAGATTGGGCATCTGTGACTAATTTTTTAGCACCAGCACCCTTCGCTGTCTGCATTATACCATGTTGGGCCGACAATTCAGGGGCACTGAACCCAGCAAGAGTTTTCCCACCATAGTATTTAGCCTTTTTACTCTTGTCGAGCAGATGCCCAGCTTGTGCAAAGCCAGCCTTCAAAGGGTCTATTTGTATATCCCAAGGCGCTGCTGTTGTAGTTGATTTGCTTGCTCCACTCATAATTTATTCCTCTAAAACGGCTTGTTGTCTACGACAGGCGCATTCATGTCAATGGCTGTAATTGCATCCAATAATCCCCCTTCATTACCCTCAGTATTCGCCAAAACATCTAAAATATTTGTAGCTGTAGGAGTTATTCCCAGGTTATAGCCATAAGTTGTCCCAGTATTCCAATCTGCTGCGGGGGAAAAGTGCTTAGAAACAGTTGATAAAAGCTGGGAAGTGACATCATCATTCGTTGTCCCAGTAGTATCTGTTGAGGCGGTTTGATTTTTATTTTTATTTATAGAATCATTTATAGCTTTCACAACATTGTAACCTGGAATCATATTTACAATACCGGGGAGTGCCTTATTGAATGCTATCCCCCATTTACGATTTCCTTGGTCAACCTCATTACCCCATTGGTCATAGGTTTTCTCAACCTCTCCAGGCTCACCAGTAGACATCTCGGTGGGAGTAAAAGCACCACCACCCCAGCCTACAGGGTTGCCATCACTATCATAGATTTGATCGCTTCTGACTCCTGCACCCTCAATCTCACTCATACCAGAAGCATCCTGCCTTTCTTTTAATAGTCTTTGGTACTCACTCATCCTTCTCATGTACTCTACTACACTGAAGTTTGGATTAGATAAAAATATATCTTCCCAATCGTCTGGATAATCTGCTAATGTAGCCATTATTGTAACCTATGTTTTATATCTTTTGTTAGGACATGGTAAGAACACTTCCAATCTTTCAACACCCTTAACCAACCCTTCCTGCCAAATATCTCAAATCCAGTACAGCCAACACTCAAAGCGGCAGCCTCTAAAGCTGGGAAATATCTCATCCATCTGTTCATTCCTTCACCGCCAATAGAGACAATCCGCATCACCTTCTTCCTTGGATACTTAACAAACTCTGTTAGCATCATTGCGAATATCCCATTATCATCTTCTGCAATCCATAGCTGCATATCTCCATTCTCTATCATGGCAAAGAAGTCTTGCGTGTCCAATTCTCCGGCAGCGTAGACTTGGGCTTTCTCTAATAATGGATAGACTTCCTCCCATATGGAGGCAACCTTATCAGCATCAACTAAGGCTACATTACATGGCTGTCCAAGCTGTTCCGTTGTACCAGTAGATTCCGTCTGCTCCAAGCGTTGCTCCCCATGTGCCTGCGGTTCCGTATCCTGCTGCGTATCTAATATCTCCTGCTCTTGGTTTTTCTGGTGCGACATAAGTTGGCTCTAGTCTGAATGTATCTAGGTTGAAAATAATACTCCCAACTCTACTTAACTCATTAAATAGGTAGTCAGGGAGTTGTGCGGGATCAACAGGGGCTGGATTAGGTGACCACCTATTGACACTCTTTACATTTTTTGATGGGGCGTTAGCCATTAGTAAGCTCTCTTGCCCCTTTTGCCTCTAGGCTGAACTTCAAATGCGAGGCTATGTAGCTTCCAATCCATGTTGGTGGTACTCTCAAACCTAACACCAAAATACTTTCCGGTAGCTCTGCATGAAACCTTTGATTGAGTGTCCGGGTTAAAGTCTATGCCATCACCCCAATCTATAGCACCCTCTGTAGACATTTGAGAGCCTACATATACCTTCATAGGGTAAGCACCAGATGACTCCATTTCAGGATATATAGCACTTACAAACTTAACTGATTGTGGATCGCCCAGATCATATCCAGACCTCTCCACATAAGCAGTCATGTTTGTAGTCCCATTCTTATTGCCGCTATTATCTCGATATAACTTTGTATTGCTTACATCAGCAAATACTAGGTTCTCCAAGTGTGTATCATAGGCAGAGCTTCCCCAAGCAGCCGGATCGCTCTCCCAAGCCCCTGTAGTAGCAGTCCATGACTGCCCACTAGGAAAAATAGCCATAATTCCAGAGGCAGCGTGTGAGGTAGTTGGCAAGTCTCGCATGGAAAAAGTGTTAGTTCTCCAGTTCCATATTACAGCTTTATTGACTACTGTAGAATTATCTGAAGGGTAACAGGCCAGCATCTCATTATGTAGATGGTCGGCAACAACAAAGCATTTCATCCAGCTTGGGTTGCTCGTATCACCAGCATTTATCACATCAAAGACGGCTCGCCTAAGTTTATCAGGGAGCAAGGGTTTTATAGATTGCCCATCATTAAGATAGAAGTCAGCATTCCCCATAAAGAAGTGACCCCCCTCAAACTCTGCCACAGCATTCTTCGTGAGGCAACCTATAGTTGGTGTAAGCAACTTAAATGAGAATATATAGGGAGTGCCTACATAGTTCATAATGTAGATACTGTCATTCTTATATATAATAAACGAGTCTCCCAGGGGAAGCCCATCTACTATCTCTCCAGGGGTATCTGCTAATTCATACTCACCAGCATCTAGGGTGGCATCTGTTTCGTCCCATGTCTGGGGGGCAACATAAAAGGATGACTCCGTAGACCACTTTACGAGTCTAGGCTCTGGGTTTGTCCTGTCCCAGTTCAATCCTACAAGGAAGGTTCTAAACGATCTTATTACCCTACACGTTTCAGTTTCTGCGGAGGGCCAGTTACTCAACTCCATCATTGGATGAGTTTTGTTGGGTATACCGCTACTCAAAGGCCACATCTGGGGGGTATCGAACCCGTTTGTCGCAACAATTATTCCATTGTGTTTTGTTGCTGCCCACTTTCTTGTCGTGGTGTTCGCGTCATAATCCAGGTCTACAGTAGTGGTCGTTAGTGTGGGGGTAACTACAGCCTCGTCTGGATGAGCGTACAGAGTAACTGCTGGGGAGGTTAGGGTTATAACCCCTGTTCCTGTATTCCTAGAAGAATAATTAAAGGTTTCATACCTATTTGTGCTGGCATCAGAGGTTATATCCGTGCCAATCTTGAGGCTTCCTGTAGCGGATAAGGCCGTTAAGGCTGCCCCAGTATCTACGGTTATAGTAGAAGCACTCGCCGATACAGGCCCATTTAGGGTTAAGGTTGTTTGCCTCGTTATATCAGTCCAGTCTGTATTGTCCCATACGGCTATGTCATCAGTGCCGAAAGCAAGCCAATAATAGTTCCCATTAGCGTCTTCGTAGGGAAGTATGTAGTAAGGAGCGAATGGACAGGTAGCCATTACCTCAGTATAGCCCCTGATTTTCTTTACACCGTTATTCAGGAACCGTACATTATTTCCATCTGACCATGCGTTCTCAGGAATGGCATAGGGTGGTATGTCCTTTATTAGCCCTATTGCGCCAAGATCATTTATAGGTACTAGGGGCATTAGGCTGGGGGCGTAGGCCAAGTAATGTTGAATGGGTCGGGTTGGTTGGTTATATCTCTTAGTGCCTGCCTATAGGCTTCCCACTCCGCCTTCTTCTCCGCAGTCATGGGGACATCCGGTAATACAGACCAATCAGATGCGCGTAACTTGAGGAGTCTTTTCCCCCTTACTACATTCCATTGTTCCGGGGCCATACCAGCTTGAACCTGCGACCAAGTTGGTTTTAATGAGGGATCACGATAAACTACAGCATCCCCATAATTAGACTCATCCACTTCATCCGCTAATATATTAAAACTAGCTGCGGGTGGTATCTCGCCAAGAATCCAACTTAGTGTCATTACGTTCATTATTCTTCAATCTCCCATACCATCCATGTAGCCTTTGCAACTTGGGTCATCTGATCCCTGTCATTAAATTTCCACACCCAGTTAAACGTCTGCGTTCCAGTTGATCCACTACCAGCCGGACAGTTAGCAGCAGTAACCTTGAAAGTTCTGGTAAATGTATTAGTAAAATCCCACGTTACCCCAGACCCCTCACCAACGTCATCAAAAAGTACCATGGTAAGGTCAGCAGTAGTATCCGTTATGATAGTTGATGCAGAGGCATCACTCCCACCCAAATACCCTACAATGGCAGCAACAGAAGTACCAGTAAAGTTACAAGCTGCATTTATATAGCAGCTAAGCTGTACATATAAGTTACTTGTGGCGGAATCTTTAGTATGTGAAACAGTCATCCCGTTATTTTCGTATGTACCACTATCGGCGGGGCGATTGCTGGAAGAATCTATTTTATGCGTTACTCCCAGTAGAGTTCCAGTAGTAGCAGCCCAAGAAGCTGATGAGCCGTCTGTGGTTAGGTACTTCCCCGAATGACCTGTCTGACTTGGCAACTCATCCCCAGACGCTGAGGCCCAATCCAGGTTTCCGGAACCATCTGTAGTAAGGAACTGGTTTGGACTGCCGTCTGCTGTAGGGGGTATCCATCCAACCGTATTAGACCCCAAAATCTTGAAGTCTGTTACTGGGGAAGCCCCTAGAGTTATCCAACCACCATCAGCTTCATTCCGTATTTTTAATACATTTAAGGTAGTGTCAAACCAAAGCTGACCTGCTGAAGTAGAGGTTGGTTCAGAAGTTCCTGTATGAACCCCATTCATAGCAGCATTGGCATTGGGGAATGTTCCCTGCAATACTGACTTTATAAGTCTAAGATGGTCATCGCCTTCTGAGATAGAATCTGAGCCAGGGGGGTAAGCGGGGACTAATCCGCTGATGAATGATGCGCTTTCTACTGTCATTACTCGTACCTCACATGATAGGGGTCAGCTTCTGCGTCTGGTGCGACAGGCCAATCCCAGTATGTTTTATCTACTGTTCTGTTATGATTTTCTGTTTCGGGGCCGAGTGTTTCTACACCCTCCGCATCGTAAGTTGATGTATACCTTACCTCTACGACCGGATGATTCTGAAAGTTCTTAACGGCCTGTAAGCTGGCAAAGGCTTCAACCCCTGACTCAAGGCTATTACCATGCGCCCTTACCTCATTCCTGTAGGTCTTCCAAGCGTCTGTCATTGCAGTTCCACCATCAGCCTCTCGGATAACCCTCCAGTCTGAGGAAGATAAAAGGCTACCCACATTCTGTTTGATCTTGCTTACCAGTTGAGTCTTTAATCCTTCTACATCCTTCTCTGTAGTAGCGTAGCTTATTACAGTCTCACCATCTACCAGAGTAAGTGTCTCCGCACCAGTATTATGGTAGCGATGATCTGGTGTTACTACTCGCGCAGGGGTAATCCCTAACTCAGCCAGTTTCGCCTTACTCCATTTACGGAATATCTGGCGAGGATGAGTCACACCATTTACTGTTATTTCTTTTGGTGTCCGTATGACACCTAATGTATCACTGTGCCACATAATTTACCTCGCTGTTGCGTATTTGAATGGTGATTCTGCGAATGCTAAGTAGCTGTAGGTTCCAGAAGAATTATTTACATTACTACTGTAACCCCTTATCTTGATCCCATTAGACAGAAAATCAACTATAGAACTTGTTACATCTGCCCCCGTTGTTTCAGCATTACTATCACTTGCATATAAACTGTTATTAACCACATTATATCCCGGACTTTTATTGTTCAATATAGCCCATGATCCACTATCATCTGTTCTCTTTATGAGAACGTATGCTGGACTAAAAGAGGTGCTAATGAATGGCCCATCACCCCCAGTATCTCCATTCCCATCGAAGCTACCCATCTTTGAGTAGCCTTCTACTGAATGGAAGCAGTAAGCTATAACTGGCACACTACCCAACACATTAGAGCCTTCATCTCCCAGAGTAAATACAGATGGCGAAGGTGCTGCATCATTCCAATATTCATCGCTATCTGCCCTTCCGCCAGTAGTATTTAGTTCTATAGCATAATCTTCTGGCGCTGTTGCATCCACCCCAACATGGTATGTATACCAAGAATATGTATTATCCTTTAGCTTTGTGATTATCATCTCTGGCGTAGAACTCAAGCCATGAGCAACCGTTGCTCCAGCAGTATTATTATTTGTAAATAGTACTATACTAAATCCAGATGTAGTATTAGCAGATATTCTGGTTGCAGCTATTGATCCAGCTAATGCTGATCCTAGATTGGAACCATCTATCTTTACACTACCAGCAGTTGGCGTTGCTCCTACACCAGCAGAGTTATCTGCGGTTGGTGCGCCACCAGCTTTCCAGTTCCATGCAACCATTCCAGAACCAGTTGTATCGCAGTAATTCGTATCTGCGCCAACAGTAAACCCATCTGCGCCAAACGCAGTTAGTCCAGTGCTATCAGTAGACTCAACATTATTTGAGTCGGCCGAAAGTGCCTTTGTTACCCCACGAACAGAATCCGTCAGTTCATGTTCATAAGCACTGCCTCTGGACTTAACCCATACAAGATCAGGCTGGAATCCTACACCTGTCTTAGCACCAGCACCATCATCGTAGAGTATTGTATTAAAATAACCACCCGGCAACGTAATATCAAGTTCTGCGCTTAGATTATCTGTGCATAGAGCAAGGTAGTCAGTAGGTGGGGTGTAGTAGAAATCTCCTACCTCGTTGCCGTCCTGATTGCCTTGTGCTGTTGTAGCCCCAGCAAAGCTGGAATCTTGACCACAGTTTAACGTGAGTGTTTTAGCCCCACTAGTGTTAGCATTTCCAGTAAACGGGCCCCATTCTTTATTTGCTATTAGGTTTATAGTTACACCCAACTGAGAATTATTTTTATATACTTTCCCGGTCTGTGGACTAGCATCTAAATCTATGGCAATACCTACAATATCTCCTGCGGTTACAGTTGCAATACCTGTTTGTGTAGTTTCTCCAGTCGATTGGATTTTTCCAGCACTTGACGAATAATAGAAAGCATTGCCATATCCGGCTGGCCCGGGTTCTGAAGCCCCAAAATAAGCATTAGTTCCAGATATAGAGTTCACATAGAACTCCCAGTACCATTTTCCAGTGATAGGCCCAGATGTGCTTTTCATAAGAGCATCACCACTACTAGATGCCCACTTTAAGTTTCCTTCACTTAATGCTGAACCACCCGATTCACCAGAATAATATATAGGATTCCAAGTACAGAAGTTATTAGTCGGCGTATCAATCATCTGGTCTGTTGCTACCAGATTGGTTGGGGTGAAGTTATTTCCTTCACCAGAACTATCCAGCCCAAGACCACCATCCCAGTTAGAGTGGATCAGGAGTAGGGTGTTTGAGTCTGTGGTAAACTCTGTGGTTGGTACGGGGGCAAAATCTTCGGTATATCTTGCTGAATCTGAAATACGGATTTCATCCATGTAGCCATCAAAATAATCCTCCACTGAAGTTCTTTCTGCTGCCCCAATCCTTAGAACTCTGGATATGGACGGCCACGAAACTGTCTCTGTATCTGATGCTCTGCTCGTACCATCTACGAATAGTTCATAATCATTCCCATCTTTTACTACAGCAACATGATGCCACTGGTCTAGAGATATAATACCTGATGCAGTTGATAATGTGTACGAATAGCTACCGCTAGAATGGACAAAGAAATCCAGTTGCGTATTTTCTATTCTAAAGTTCCAATAATTATCTGCTGTTCCGGCACTACGATTTATAATAGTACCACGACTCGAAGTGGGCAGCGATAAAGCATATATCCATGCCTCCATCGTAAAATCGCCTGATCCCCAATCCCAATCGGTTGAGTTTGGGATTGTCAAAGAATCCCCAACACCATCAAAGTAAATAGAACTGTCACCAACCTTTTTTACCGCTCTTGTCTGAGTTACATCACCTACGGCTGTTATGGTGTGAGCAGAATGACTGGATGTGAATGAAGTTACTGTTGTGCCATCATTAAGAACGACTATTCCAGAACCACCAGCACCAGAGGTATAAGCAGCTCTAGTGCCACCACCCCCGCCTCCTGTGTTAGCTGTTCCTGCGGTTGCATCACCACCCTTATTACCAGCACCGCCTCCGCCAGAGCCACCACTACCATCACTTCCAGTACCACCGGATGCCCCACCGCCTCCAGCGTAGGTTACGGAAGCACCAGTAATGCTTGAGGCTTCACCTGCTCCACCATTACCACCTGTAGTGTCAGAATTATCAGCACCAACTGCTCCTTTGCCACCGCCGCCTCCACCGCCTTTCGCAGCCTGTGAATCACCGCCATCATTACCTTGACCCGCTACACCCGAACCACCAGTGCCGCCGTTACCACCGCCACCACCTGATCCACCATCTACATTTGTATTTCCTATGTCAACGCCTCCACCACCACCACCAGTTGCGGTGATCGAAGCAAAAACAGAATCAGCACCATCATTTGCGGTAGCATTTTTCACTGCTGCACCACCAGCACCAACAGTTACTGTATAAGCTGTGCCGGGAACTACGGTTAATGTTCCCGTCAACATACCACCTGCACCACCACCGCCTACGCCAGCCGAGCCGTGGCTAGACCCACCACTACCACCACCAGCTACAACTAGGTAATCAACAGAAGTTATCCCTGCTGGTGCTATCCAAGATGCACTACTATCCGTAAAACTATCCGCTAACTCAGTACCAGCATACTTCTGGTAGAACCCATTGGTTCCAAAGGTTAGACCAGATGCGTCTTTAGGTATCCACTGGTTTGTGGTTGAGTCTAGTTCACCAAAGTCATCAGCATCGTACTGAGTGCCGTCTATGAAATAAAACTCTGCCATGTAACTGTCTAAAAAGCCATAATAACTACTTCCATCATTATCAGCGCCGATAACAAACTCACCTTCCTTTACACTATCGTAATCAAAATATCGTACAGGATAAGTCTCCAGCCTAAAAGAAGTTACTTGGGAACCATTAACATATAGTTTTATTCTATCAGTATCAGTTGCTTGATTCGTATCAAAAGCTATGCATAAGTGATACCAAGCCCCCGGATCACGAAATAACTGGTTTGTATTTAAGCGTGTAGCAGCATTATTTGTCTGCATACCGAATTCGCCACTGTATAGCGCTGCCCCCAGTGCATTGGCATCGTTCATTGGGGTTTGCCATGCCTTAAAAAATGCACCGCTTGGGCTACTTAACTTGAACCAGTAGCTGATAGTAAAGATTCTTGCACTACCAGCCGAACCGGGTGTTCTACTCAGATAAGCGGAATCACCATCTTCAAACCGCAACGAGTTATCAATCGTATAGGCATCAGCAGCAGCGCTGGGAATAGCTGAACCGGGGAAAATCGCCATTAGGCATATATCGCGGAGTTAGTTAGCCACACATCAGTACCATCGCTGAAATAACTCAGTAAGTAGGTTCCTGCTACTGTGAGCGTAGTTCCCATGCCATCCGCTCCTTTGGAATTAGTAGCTAGGGAGATTGTCTCACCTCCAGAATTTATAAGTTTTATAAAGCCTGTTTGCCCATCACCATTCGATATATTTGTAAACGTTATTTCAGTGGCTCCAGAAGGTGTAGTAATAAAGTTTTGCCCTAAATCCAGATCATAACTACCATCATTATCCGTAACTGGCGTAGCCCTCTGAGAGCCTGTCCAAGACTGGTCACTAGCAAGAACAGCATCCCCTATTGCGCTTTTCCCATCCAATAGATTAACTTCTGTAGCCGATGCCGTAACAAGAGTTCCACCAAGCAATAATCCATTTGTGCCATCATGGGAAGCAACATCAAAATCATATGCTCCATCAGCAATAGTAACATCACCATTTGCATCTGCTGTTACTACTTTACTTGCTTCTGAAGTTCCCAGTGCGGTAATATCAAGATAATTCATCTCCGCTTCTGAGGCAGTAACCGCAGTAGTTCCTGACAACCCACTGAACTGAGTCTTCAGGGCATACTTGATCATGTTCAGGTGGCCGCGAGTAGACCCTGTTCCTGTGGTCGTGCCTCCACCCTCACCGACGGGATCACCGTCGGCTGGGTATGCAGCATTTAGTTCGCTAATATAACTAGCATCTTCTGTAGCCATTAGACCCTCCTACTAT
>Ga0080013_1002505_pt1 | contig 21543 bp, 30 predicted proteins | sample ETNvirenome_6_85_FD_69236 | JGI IMG/M metagenome (GOLD analysis project Ga0080013, IMG submission 69236) | Marine viral communities from the Pacific Ocean - ETNP_6_85 (SPADES assembly) (version 2) | ecosystem: Environmental > Aquatic > Marine > Oceanic | place: Pacific Ocean | collected 2013-06-19 | reverse complement strand
GCAATCTTGTTACTAACTCTTCAGTCCAATCTAATACCATTTGAGGGATTGAACGTTGATAGTGTAACTCAATCGGATGAATTACGTCTTCCATTTTTACTTTCTTTGTGGGCATAATCCTCCTTAAATGAATAGGTGGGAGAGACAAAAACAGGACTTATAAATGCCTGCTTTGTCTCTCATTACTATGTCACTTTAACCGTCCCCCCTTACCAACTCTTAGCAATGGTAAAGTTTGCTCTACTAAATCCTTCCCTATTAACAATCTTATATGTTCCAAACTCATTGCACATAACATAACCTTCATGACCACATTCTTCCTCTTCGATATAACAATCTATATCATCATCTCTCTCAATAAATGCAAACATATCCAATTTAATTGACCACACTAATTTCCACAAACGCAGAACACTTACATCACAATTGTTATCATGTGCAAGTGCTTCTAAAGTTATATCATCTAACTCAATTCCTTCCCTAATACATGAATTTAATTGCTTCTTAATCCTATTGACTATCTTATCATTTGGAAATGCACATAATGTTGACATTTGACGTGCGAAATTACACATATCTTGAATATCATCTAGATGCTCTGCTATTGTTACATCAGGTTGCACAAATAGCACATCCTCATTACTTGGTAATGATTTTGTTAAGGGAAATGCAAAAGAATCTCTTAAATCTTCCTCTGCATGATATGCTGTATGTGGTGCAATAATAATATTCTCTGTTACAACTTCAGGGAAATAGTATGTGATAGTATTAGGTTTATACGCAATATTACCACCAACACCAATGAAATCACCCTGAATGATGTAATCAGTCTCAGGAAGATTGTCAAAGCATACATGTAATATATGTGCTACATTTCCACTATGGTTCTTATCAATGTCCTCATGCGATTCATTGATCTTAATTAACTTTTTATTGAATACAGATTTAGTCCCTACAAAGAAATTACCTGTAGCAGGATTACGACCCCAAACTATTGCTGGAGCACCATCAATCTTTGCTGAAATAGTTCCATTGGAGGTGAACCAATCTAATACGCTTAAATCACCATTAAGGATGGAATCTTCAGGATGTTCAATGTGAGTGTTTTTCATAATCATAGTATAGAATAAAAAAACCCCTAGAAGGGGTTTTAGTGGTCAGTTTGCCTTCTGTTCCTCGGTTTCGTTAAATGCTCTGTCGTAAGAATCTTTGAGATAATCAATAGTTTTCACGACGAATGGTTGAGCAAATTGATAACCTTTCTTCATATCTGCCCAGAGTTCTTGAGTCTCCCAAACATGGATTTCCCATCTAACCTTAATATCAGCAGTGTAATCTGCCAAAGTTAGGTTAGGTTGTTCAGGACGAACCCTTGCGGCAGTTGGAGTTTCAGTCACTTTCTTGATCTCAATTGGTTTTGAGTATTTAGCGACATGAGTAATAACAGAAGGTGACTTTTTGACGGGTGCTGATGCTGCTTTTGCTGATTTAATAGCGGTTGAGCGTCTGCGGGTTGCCATAAGGTCTCTGTGAACTACACTACTGCGTCACTTTAACCGTCCCCCCTTGTTATTTCTTGCTTTTGCTCTTTTTATGCTGTGTGATATAATTTCGAGCAGAGGATTCGTTCCTACATTCTTTCAACAATTCACCTTCATGTATGACCATTAGTTTAGTCTTACTGCCCATGATTGGGACTGCATAGTATCCATCATTGGTTGCAAATCCTTGCTCACAATCTTTATAGAAACGTGCAATAGATTTCAGTTCTTTCTTATCAGTCATTATGCTAAGATAGTCTCCACCATTGCTGTTACTTTCTTTGCTGTACTTATTCCCACTCGATCATAAACAGGGATAGCAACTAGACCAAACTTCTTATCACTATCTCCAGTCCTAATTACCCTCCCTATTGTTTGACTAATGGCAATATGATTCATGTTACGCATAAACAATGCTGCCTCTAATCCTGGCACGTTAATACCTTCAGAGAGAATACTGTGATGCAATACAACAAACCTCTTGTCATCTTCCTTACCCCAAGTGTTAAGAACTTCAAAGAATTCCTCTCTACCTACTTTCTTTCCGTTAATATATGCACCAGTCTTAGATGTTATATACATCCAAGAATAGCCCCGACTTGCTAACTCTTTACAGAAGTCAGTTTCATCTAGTAAATTAACAATTTGTGCTGTTCTTCTTGCACAAATGAGAATCTTATCAACGTTAGAATCATCAATAGTTTCTATTAAATGCACTGCTTCTTTAGATACTGGGGTTCTACCTGCCTCTGTCATTTCTAGTTCTTTAACAAATAACTTAGGTGGTAGAATATAACCATTATCTATCAATTCACGAGCACTAATTCTCTCTATTTCTTCTCCATAAATCTCCTCATCATCCATGCTGGGAGAGTAAACATCTTTGTTATACTTTGGGGTTGCAGTGAAGAAATAGCAGCGCATATTGTCCACACCAGAGAAATACTCAACGGCAGGGAAAAAATGTCTTTGAACGCTATTATGTGCCTCATCAAAGTATACTGTGTCTACATTTATACCAGACTCTTGTATTCTATGCAGTGAATGATATGTGGTAAAGATTAACTTATTATATCTAAAGTTGGCATCACTCCACTTCTTAATAGCATCAGGATTTGTGGTAGAATAATGAGAAGTATCACCACTATGTACATGCAATACTTTACGCTGAAGCATAGGATGTAATCCTAAAAACTCTTCAAAACTATCAGAATGTTGCTGTGCTAATAGAATACGAGGTGATACAACTACAATGGTCTTTCTTTCAACTGTTTTAAGAAGAAACCCCCATTTGTTACCACTATTAAATTCACGTTGTGCATCTTTAATCATGCACAATGTTTTACCACCACCTGTCGGGACAATAACTTGCCCTTTAGGATTAGCGGTCATGTTTGTCACAATGCGCTCTTGATGTGGACGCAATTTAATCATTTTAGTGTATCATACGTAAAATCAATTGAAACGCCTTATAGACGCTTCTAGGGACACTATAGGGTCACTTTAACCGTCCCCCCTATTATAATAACCTCGCTTGAGATGCAGTAATAAACAATTCCTCCATAATTATCTGCTTTGGTAGGATGTTCCAACAGTAGTAACTACTGCTAAATGTAATCTTACTATTATCTCTACCATCAGGACTGATAAACTTCATTCTCTTATCAAACATCAACAACTGTAAATCTTTATCCTTGAATAACTGTTTAGGTGCGCTATCATTCAACCAGGTGTTAGTCATGATCAATGCAAATGGTTTATTAAATGATAATGCTCTCTCAAAGTATGCTCTCTTATTTGTAAATGGTGGATTTGAAATTATCACATCCCAGTTATCAGGTTCATAGGTAAAGAAATCCTGCCCAGTGTTAATATGTGAATGAACATTGTTAGGTATTTGTTTAACAAACTCACTCTCCTCAGTATCAAATGGACACCATACAATAGCATCCTGTGGGATATACTTAAGGATAGGTTTTACAGCATAATAAGGGGTATAACACTCATCATTATTCCCCTTACTATACATCAATTTACCACTATCTAAACTCATTTACTAGGATCTCCCAAACCTGCTTTAGTCATTATAGTCTCTTCAATATCCACCTGTAAAGGTTTACCATTTTTCTTAGTAATATAACCCTGACTTACAAGTGTATTACAACTACTAACAACTCTTCTTGCAAATAATACTGATTGTAAGTCACCTCCAATGTCTGACATTAATGATTTCTGTCCTAGAGGTTTATCCTTCTTTAAATTATTCACCAAATAATGATTAAGTGCATAATTCTTATCCCCACTACCAAGAAAAGGTAATAGATGATATAACGCTGCAAGTCCACCAATTAAACCACCAACTAAAGGTTTTCCTACATCATTCCATTTAGGTGCTTCAGGATCTTGTTGATGTGATTGATACAACTTAATCGCTTGAGTAACAGATGCTAAACCATACTTTTTATGGGCATCCATTAACTTTTTATAACCATTAACAGGTACACCATCAGGATCACCAATCCCTTCAATGCTTACACCCATATCATTTAATTGATCTTGAATTTCTAGTGCATCATCATCTTTCAATGCAATATCAGCACGAAGTCTCTGAATTACTCCAACATTAGTTCTATTAAAGTTTAATTTTTTAAAGAAATTTGCTTCTACATCTAAACATTGTTGAAGAGTAAAATCTTTTGGATGTTCTCTTACCTGACATGGTACTAATAACTCACCACCTTGAGTAGTATATAAAATACCAATTACCCCTTCATGCTGACCATCAGCAGTAGAATACTTACCATTGGGTCTTAAAAAAACATATAAAGGACGGACTAGATCTGGATCATACTCTCCAGCAGATCTAATCATATTTCCATTGAGAAGTCTTTGAAATTCTGGATCAGTAAATAACTTCTTTACTGGTATTAATTTTATTGGAATATAACGGTCTGGATCAAAATCTTTTTTCTTAGGAGTAAATCCTAAATCTACAGCAAGTTCTGTTAGAGGGACAAGATTGTCCTGTTCTGGATAATTCATAATAGTTTCTCGTTATTTTGCGTTGCGTGACCACCCGTAGGTTAAAGGTTAAACAACGTAAGTTTATTTATACAGTATAATATAAAATGCAGAGGTTGTCAACTACATGATTCTTTCTCCATTTTCTTTAATCTCTTTCCGTGATACTGTTACACCAATTCTAGGATCTTTGGCGTTACCATTTTTCTTCTTAGGATACTGTTTCCTAATCTTAGGAAGTAGAATTTCTAATACTTTCTCACCAGTAAGTTTCCATGCTTCTACTATCTTACCATCAGCAAAACGTGCATAGTAATGATATGGATACTTACCAATCTTATCCTCTATAATATATCTTTCTTGCTCCTCCAAAGTATCTTGAACACTAATACCATTATATGTTGCATTGATACTTTTTGCAATGGTTGATTTATATTCTAAAGGTATATCACCATCGTAAGCATCAGCCCCAGCATAATCATCAGCAACTCTATGACCAAAAGTCGCTGCCATATTAATCTCTCTTGCCCTTGCGTATGAGAATGGATCACTCCCACCACAGAGGGAGTACATCTCCTCATAGAGTTCTTTAAATCTCAATGCTTGCTCAGGAGTCATAACAAATTTAATTTGTACTTACATTATAAAACCCCTTACACGTTAATGCAAGAGGTAGTGTGCAGCTCTCAAACTGTCCTAGTCATCGTACACTCTACACTCTAATGCGTCAGGATGATTGTCACAGTAAACTTCTAAATGTTTATCTGTGTGTCTTGTATGCCAATCATTGATTTGAGCATCACCTGGATCCACTTCCTCTTCTGTATGTGCATGAAATGCATCATTATGAAGCTTCAGATCTTCTTTACTATACTCAATCATACCACCATTGATGTGTTCCTTACCATCCGATTCAATGTACTCGTGCGGTGCTTGTGTTGTCATATTATCAAGTTTAAAATTAGTCACTTTTATTTATTTGGATGCTATGGTTTCTAATTCTCTAAGTGCGTCCATCCTGACAAATACATCATCCATATTATAATGTAACTTATAATTCTCAGTGATAACATAATGACCTACAATATCCTTTCCATCATCACTCCAACCATAACCTTTTACACGTTCACCAACACCATCAATAGTGAATTTCTTGCCACTGTGTAGATAGGAATGGTACTTTGCATCGAGGTTTATCATTGGTTTTTGTAGAATGTGTGGATACTATAACATTATCTATAACAAAATCAATGGTTCTTAAGATTGTCTTTTTATTTGCTCAATACTTATTCATCTTCTTGATGGTAGAATGGACCCCAAGCACCTCTATCGCCAGGTTTCCTGTTCTCTACCTTCTCTAAGATTTCATGAACATCTATTAAATTATCAATGTCATGCATCATTTTACCAATATGCATAGCAATATAAGATTTCTCACTACGTGCTGCAAATGCTAGTGCATTTCTCAATTCTGATTGTGCATCACGCAATGAATCTTCAACTTGTTGTGATAATGCCATAATTAATTGTCCTCTTCATTATGTAGGAAAGGTGAATCTAACCTAAATCTTCTAACCTCTTCTTCAGTTGGTGGTGTATACTCATAACCATACTTCTCTAGTGCTTGTTGAAACTCTTCACCATATAAATTACCCTTCCAATACTCATTCCATTCAGTTGTAATTCCATCAGGTGTTTCAACTTTAATCCCTGGATATACTTCCTCTATGTGAGTATCATTACGATCATGAACTTTAATATTAGAGTTCTTATTTCCTCTCAATAAAGTAAGAAGTCTTACGCTATCATCATAACATGCTTTATGATACCTCATATTCTTCTTAACTGTATCAATCATAGAAGAATATATCTCATTAGGTGTACATCCTGATTCCATAGCATCACTCAACCATTCTTCAATATTTTTGATAGAGTATGCTTTATACTCAGGATTGTCTGTCATGATCGTACTTAATTGCTTGTTTAATAATAACCTCAATTTCCTCAGTTGTCAAGTCATTTAACCATTTCCAGTTAGGATCTTTTCTATCCCACTCTATACCAAATGATCCATCCTCATTCTGATTTATCGTTAGAGATTCGTTCTGCATCTTTTTCTCTTTTTCTAACCATTTTAGCATACCTTACATCCTCCTTACTATACCAATCCGGATGCTTCTTTGCCCGTTTAATAATCTTCTTTGCTGCTTTCTTGTCCTTCATGCCAATTGACTTTTGTTAATTCTGCGACTAGTATATCTATACGATCATCAATAGATCTCTGCATAGTATACAATTCTTTTGCAAAATCCATATTCTCTTGAGTTAGATGCTCAACCTCATCCTCAAGCATTTCTATCCTTGTTAAGAAATGATTTCTCATCTCCAACATTTCCTGATAAAGATTATCCATTTTTCTTTTTCACAGGAGCATGGTTCTTATTCGGAATGAATATGCCCTTTGGAACACTAATATCCTTAACAACATTAGAAGACTTTTCCAATTGCTCTATTGCTGCTATGAGTTCTGGTGTTTCTTCCCATTCCCAAACTTGCTTATGCTTAGGATTTTTCTTCTCAACTATATGAGTTTTAAGTGTCATCTTCCTTTTGCTTTATTTCATACTCTATCACAACCTTCTTACTTTGTCTACCAGCATGATCTAAGGTATTATATTGAGTCCACTCACCTTTAAGTAATTCTATCATTACCTTCTTATCCAATCCACACATCATCTCACAGTTCTCTACTGATTTGCGAACTGATTCTAAACCATTAGGATAAACTGCAACCCTAAATCCATGCTTATCTAACTCATTACCTTCTTCATCATACTGCCTATCTTTAATGTCAGATTGAAACTCACTCATGATTCTTTCCTATGGTTTGTTCATAAAATAGATCACCATTATCACCGAACATCATTGTCTTCCAATAAGTTCCTCTTTTTTGATATACTTCCTTAGAAGTTTCTGCCCCATTCTTAGTTGCTACCGTCCATGTTCTTTCATACCAATCATTCTCAACATCAAAATGAAAACCTCTATCAATTAAATCAAATGAAAGACATTCTACATATACACTATCAACAGAACAGGCAATTTGATCCTCTTCAGCATCTCCAGTAGTATTAAATCCAGCAAAAACATCTAAAAGTTTCCTATACGTCCAATCTAATGGGTTCATCTTACACACCAATAAACACAATAAAACTAGCATACCAACAAAAGTAAATTATGTCAAGACATTATAAAACCCCTGACTTTTAAATCAAGGGTTAATTTTTTTACTATTAAACTTTGTGTGCTAACACCATTTAAGGTGGATGCGAATGTAGTAGCATATGCGTTAGAATAGAAATGTTTACTTAATTAAACTCTAAACTAAAACCTCCTTACAAATACGTTTACAGACAGATTGACTTTCGTCACACTCGATTAGGCACTCATAGTATTCATCTATAGAATCATTATGAGGATCGAACGTCGATTCTGGATGTTTTGACCCAGCTAATTGATTAAAAGGAATTAAGTTATGCATAATCGGTTTTGAGATACAACAAGTTCATAATGTAGTTTAACCCCATTACAAAAGAATTTCAGGTCATCTTTGCCTCCTTTAATTCTCCCTATTATTTATCACAGTTTACACATAAAAGTCAAGTTCGGTTTTACAAAAATATATGCCTACGAGTTTATACTTACCCAATCTTTATACTCTTTTATTTGATCGTCAGTCCAATCCTTCATATAATGTGGACCTAATGCTCCACGCAATAAGTAAACACTAATACCATTAAATGATTTAACTGGTTCAGGTTTTTTCATGCATCCCTTCTTAAGGTATAAACATATTCCAATACTTGCTCACGAACATTCATCAACTCATTAAAACATTTCTGATTGTGAGCACAAGCACGAAGAGAAGTGTCTGGTCTATGTACTGACTCTATGTAAAGATCAACTGCTCTATTATACTTCTGTAACTGATCCTCATCATCATGAATAGTATTTTGATCCTTCATTTCTGTACCTCCTCAGATCCACCACCTAATTGTTCAGAACCACCTACAGCAAATGGATTGTATTTTGCTGTGGCAATCTCATACATCTTTTGATGCATTGTCTTCTCATCCTTTTTTGGTTTTGGATTTTCAACAGAAGTAGGAACTTCCATTAATTCTGCTGGATATTCTACATCACATCGAGCATACTCATCAGTAATATATTCTTCTTCTTTTTGTGGTGTATCAAACCACTCATCAGGATCAACTCCTAGATCGTTTACCATTTTTCTTAATTTCTCTTAGTATGTATGCTTTAGCAGAATCATAGTTCCTTGCTACATGGACAAACTCACCATTGTTGATAATTTGGAGTTTGGTTTTACTACCCAGAATAGGAACTGCTGCCCACATTCCATCTTTGGTAACATATCCCTCAGGAGACCCTGGAACTGTATCCAGAATCCCCTTATTGGGGCATGTATAGAACTTTCTATAGTCACTTGGCATTGACACTTACCACAGTGGCATTTGGGTTACGTGCAAGTGCTACCTCTTTAGCCTCTTGATAGTTCTTAGCATACACATCCTCATAGAAGACGGTACCTGCAACATACAATTTGACTTCGCAACGCATGGGATGAATCTCCTTTGGTGATGTTCTTATTATACTGTATTTACTTCATGCATGGGGTATCAGTGGACAGTTTATCAACTGTCTAAAAGTCCAAATACTTTTTATCTGCTTCATTATATAATACAGAAAGATTTACAGGTGGTTGAACAGCATCTATTTCTGGTAGATTACACTCAACATAATCACCTTCATTCAGTGCAATCATAGCACCATCAGCACCCTCAGTATATAAAGTTCGGGCATGTTCATCCTCAACTACCACAACTCTTCTTGCCGTAAGATCAATCACAAGTAAGTAATCAAATGTACTTATCTGTTTAAAATCTTCAACAGTTTTAGTCTCACTCAGGAAGGATTTAACCTTAAACTTCTTAGTTGCTTTAGGATCTTTTCTCTTATAGAATAGATTCTTACCCATTTTTAGTTCTACTTTCTTATCTTCAAATAAGAAATCATAACCATTCTGATCTACTCTCTCAAGATTAGAGAACTTATCTAATGCTTTCTCTACCATAGTTGCTCTGGCAAAGTTATCAGCATTGGAAGTGAATCCAGAATCAGAGTATAAAGAATCGACGACTCCAAATACTCTATTCCAATCTACCTGATTTTCTAAATGTTGAATTAAATTCATCGTTTTACCACACTAATAGCAGGTGCACCCTGTTTGAATACAAGATCCACAACTGCCTGAACCTTTTTAGCAGTGCTTATGCCCACCCTAGAGTATACAGGAACACATACTAATCCATACGTTTTCTCTTTTGCCCCTGTACGGATTACCCTGCCTATTGTCTGACTAATACCGATATAATCCATAGATCTTAGAAATAGGACTGCCTCAAGTCCTTTTACGTTGATACCTTCAGATAATATGCTATGATGTAACACAATAAATTTCTTGTCATCATCCTTACCCCACTCATTCAATGTATCAAAGAACTTCTCTCTATTAACTTTCTTACCATTGATAATAGCACCAGTCTTGGCAGTGATATACATCCAATTATAACCACGTTCTGCTAATTCAACACAAAAATCAGTCTGTGATACTAATCTTGTAATCTGCTTAGTTGCCTTGGCACATACCAGTACCTTCTTAGTCTTATGGTCATCAATATTATCAATGATCTTTCTAGAATCTACATCAGCAGTCAGTTCATCTTTCTTTAGAATATCATCCTTATATACTTTCACTTTAGGTGGTAGAATATATCCTTGCTCCACTAACTTAGGTGCAGGAACTTGACAGATAACCTCACCAAATATGTCAGACTCATTCATACCCACCTTCATAGGAGTTAGTGAATGTTTTGGCGTTGCTGTGAAGAAATAGCAATACTCTGATTCTAATGAAAAATACTCTACTGCTTCAATAAAGTTTCTCTGAACACTATTATGTGCCTCATCAAAATATATTGCATTAACAAATACTTCTGCCTCTTGAAGTCTGTGTAATGAATGATATGTTGTAAAAATTAACTTATGTCCCTGTGTATTGCTTACCCACTCTTGAATATCATCTGCTTTAGTTGTACTAAAATGATGTGTTTCACCACTGTGTACGTGCATCACAGATACATTCTCAATCTCTTCCAAGAATTCGGATGATAATTGCCCTGCTAATAGGATGCGTGGAGCAACTACAACAATGGTCTTATTGTATCCCTTCTCTATCTGCCTTAAGGCATCTTTGATGGCAACCAGAGTCTTACCACCCCCTGTAGGGACGATAACCTGACCCTTGGAGTGCTCTGTCATAGCATCAAGGGCAATTTGTTGGTGAGGACGCAGTTGCATCAAATATCCTGAATATGCATATATTATAGCAAAAAGCACCCCGTTTTATGGAGGTGCTGTGCCAGTTTGCCTACTGGTCCTTAAAGAATTATATAACCTGTCCTACAAACCTAACAGAGTTAGTTATAAGAATTAGAACTTTAACTACTTGTTACTGCCTCCCAACTACTTCCATTCCAGAAGTTAAGTTTGTTTGTGGTAGTGTTATACATGACTGCACCTTTATGTAAGTTACCATAACCACTCATCAAGTTTCTTGTTGTAGTATCATATGTTGGAAGTCCCAAAGCATCATATCCAGAATGATTATTTGTTAATGTAGCAACTCCACAGAACGTTGTAGTACCAACACCAACTGCTATTCTTGAACTCTCTTTATTAAAGACTACTGAACCATTAGGAACTCCATCAGGAAGCAATTTCTTAGAAGTAGCAGTACCAAATCCTGATTGAACTGGATTTAAATTCTGATTTCCTCCTGCATTCCCAGTCCATAAATTAGCAATTATATCAAGTTCTTCGTTATTTACTGAAGGTAAAATAACATAACTGTTCATTGTGGTGGTTGCTGCACCAACATCAAGAACAGATCTAGCAAAGTAAGTGTTAACACCAACTCTAGTTAGATACTTCTTACTATCATAATCACTAGGAGATAGACCTAAATCAGTTGCTCCAAATCCTGATACTTTAACACCAACAGTAGGAACGAATAGTGCTTGTCCACCAAAAGCAGTAAATGAACCAGCATCTACTTGGAAATCACCATATCCCAGTACAGGAACACTATCACTTACTGCACTAGGTATAGATCTTAAATCACTGTTTAAGGTTCCATCAGAAGTTGTTGTTACACCACCTTTAGTGCCACCAATGAATCCTCCTGTGGCGTGCATAGAACCAAATACATTACCATCAAATATTCCAATAAATCCAGTACTACTTGCTGTTCCAATTCCAAGTTTTGATTCAACATAAGCATCACCAATAAAGGTTGAAGCACTACCAACTTTAAAGTTTCTACTAACTAATAGATCATGGAATGTAGAAAGACCACTGGTAATATTAAATTGTTGACTAGCAGATATTGGAAGAGAACTCCCATCTCCTAAAGTAAACTCATTAGAACCACTACCTACTGTAAGAATACCAACAACCTGAGCATATCCAGTAACATAAGCATTACCACCAACTTCTAATTCACGTGATAAAGTAGCACCATGACGATTAACACCTACCTTACCATCATAAGTAGTTTCGAATTTAGTATTACTATCATATAAAACTTTAAAACTTTCAGTACTTCCAGCTCCAGTACCAGAATGTAAATTGACTTTTACTCCACCAGTATCATAATTAGTAAGATTTAATGTACCAGAATTGAAACTTAAAGTACCACTACTATTACCTGCTCCAACTGAATTAACACCAACACTAATGGTAGAAGTATTTGCAGATGTAATAACATCTAGTACTGCATTAGAAGTACTTCTAATTTGTAAATCAGCAGTAGGAATATCGGATCCAATACCAATTTTCTCATCAACAACAAGATGTGTAAGTGTTGAAGATCCTCCTACGAGATTCCCAACAGTAACAGCAGGACTACCAGTTAATCCATAGGCAGTAGCAGAAGCAGTTGCCGTAGATGCTGTTCCTGTTAATGCACCCACAAAAGTTGTAGCAGTTAAAACTCCTGTTAATACTGCACCTGTTCCTGTAGTCTCAAATTTCTTACCTGCACCACCTGTTCCTCTATAATATAACTCTACACTTCCATCAGTATTAAATACAGCACTATTTGCACCAGATGTATCTTCAATTACTACATCAGAAGCACCTTGAATCTTAAGATCACCTGTTCCAGAATCCTTTATGTAACTATTTCCACCATCATGATAGATAGAAAGGTCTGAACTATTACCGAATATTGCTTGTACATCATCATTAAATACAAAGTTATCAGAAGAACCATCCCAATAACAAGATCTAACACCAGCAGAACCAAAGAACTCTACATTATCATTTAATGTAGTAACACCAGTTATACTTACATGTGTGGCAAATCCAACTTGACCATAGAATGTAGAAACACCAGAAGAATATAAATTTCCACCTGTTATAATACCAGTAGATTTAAAGGAACTCGCAGTAACAATTCCACTGAAATATGCCTGTCCTAAAGAATCAATACCAACACCAGTACTTGTTAATGGATTATTTCCTACCTGCAAATAAGTTAAAGGATTTGTGGTTCCTACACCAACATTAGCTGTTGTGGATATACCCGCATCATTCTCTACAACCCATCCTGTTTTAGCAATTGCAACTACACCACTTAATGCACTACCATCACCACGATATGATGTTGCAGTTATAACACCACTAAAATTTCCTTGTGTTGCAGTTAAAGCTTTAACAGTCGAAACACCACTTACATATACATCTTCACTTACCCACAAATCAGTCGTTGTTACTACACCACTAATTTTAGCAGTCCCTCGTACATCCAGAAATTCACTAGGAATTGAGGTACCTATCCCTACGAGACCATTTGCATTTACTATGAAGTTGTCATTGTCAACTTGAACTCCATTACGAAAATTAAACGACTTTCTATAATTTGCCATCTTATGACTTTTTTAGTTATTTATCTTGGAGTTTTTGTTCAAGAATTTCAACCTTGGTTGAAAGTTCTTTAACTGCTTCAATTAGGAGTGCAGTAAGTTTCTCATACCTAACAGCATGAGTACCATCTTCCCTAACATTAGTTAAACCAGGAAGTCCAAGTGCTTGAACTTCTTGTGCGATAACACCTGTATCTGCTTTACCTTCCCACTTAGATGCTTCATTCCAATTAAATGTGTTACCACTAATTGAAAGAACCTTAGCAAGAGGATCTTCAATAGGTGTAATGTTATCTTTCAATCTCTTATCAGATGAATAGTAAGCAGTAATATCACCAGTTACTTGTAATTCACCTGTTATTTTAGCTCCTCCGTTAATAGTTTCGAAAGTTTTACTGTCATTGAAATACAAATCTACACTCCCGCCTTCAGTAAACCAAGCCATAGATGCACTAGCATTCTCTGATTTGACTCCAAAGGAATTAGATCTTATTGCGAGAGAACCTGAACCGCCATCATGAATCCAAGAATTTCCGTCATGATAAATTTGTAAATCTTGGTCATTACCTAGAATGATCTTCTTATTATCATAAAGATCTAAATCACCTGCCAGAGTCACTCCATCTGCAGAAGTAGCAAGTTGTTCAGTACCATCATAATATAAGGATACTGAATCACCAGAAGTAAATTGAGCACTAACTTTACTTCCAGCACTATTACTAATAATTAAACTACCAGTTCCAGATTCTTTGATGTAACTGTTGGATCCATCATGATACACGTCTAGGTCATTGTCATCTCCAAAATAGAGATGCTCATTATCACCAAAGTAAGCAGAAGATCCAAAGCTTACATTACCACCAACATTTAAGTTAGATCCAATTCCAACACCACCACCAACTACAAGAGCACCTGTAGTCTTATTTGTTGACTCTGTTCTATCAGTAACTTTTAATGACTTCTTAAAGGTAACCTGATCCTTAGCAATAATTTCTTTACTAAAGGTAACTGGACCATCAAATTGAGATAAGATTTGATTAGAATCTCCACCCTCAACAACTAATCTTTCTTTAATAGTTACTTCATCATAAACAACACTTAATCTTGCTGGATCTTCACCAGTTATAGTAGGAATAGGAACATCGAATGAAACCTGTTCACCAGTTGAAGATGATGTTTTTCTATTTCCAATATAGAAATCACCCTTATTATTCATACCAGTGTAAACAACAATACCACAAGATCTTTCTTGTGATTGTGATAAGAACTCTTCTCTTTCAGTAAGTGTTCTATCCTGAACCTGTGGAAGTCCTGTCGAATAGTTACCTGGACCATATCCAAGATATTCAAATGTATGACCAGAAGCACGAATGATTGAAGGTCTGCGGAATTCAACAGCAATTGGATCTATCTTCTTAACAAATGATCCAACTTCATGAGTTTGAATCCCTGTTGCTAAAGCACCACGTAATACTGTAAGTTCATTGCTACTAACACCTGTAAGAGCATCACCAGCAACTCTCATAATCTCATTACCAACTTGTAGATAAGATCCTATTGGGAATCTTGTAATTGCTGCGGCATTCAGTGTGGGACTTGATATTTGTAGTTTATTATCACCATTAAATCCAACAATCTTAAATACTTCATTATCATATAATGCAACGCCTCTTGCACCAATACTCTCATCAGATTTATCAGAGATGCCATCATTGGCTGATAGACCATGCTTCAATATCCATTTTGGATCATCAGAACCAGCAAACAAATCTGTATTAGTAACAACAGTAAATGTATTAACACCCACTCTTGATTTTACCAGATAATCACCAATCTTATTGTTACTAGCATCAGTAAATGTAAATCTATTTCCAGCAACTAATCCGTGAGCATGAGCACAAGTAACATTCTGAATTCCTGTGGATGTTGTATATGTTGCCGATGTAACTAATCCAACTGGACCTATAGGAATAACATATTGCCCAGCAAGAACGAATGAATCACCTGCTGTTTTTGCTATGGCAATTTGATTCTTGGCAGGAACAGATGTTGCTCTGAAATATCCACCAGCAGTTGTTCCAATACCTGTTACCTGAACAACACCACCACCAGATAATTCAGCTCCACCACAATCAATAATAGATCCTGTTAAACCAGTGTTTGCAAGTGTTATTGTTGCATTGGCAGATCCACCAATTGCAGCAGTGTCAACATATAATGTAACACCATCTTGATATCCAGAACCAGGAGATTGAATATCTACACTAACAACAGCATTACCAGACACACCTACAACAGCAGTAGCACCATTCCAACTGGATAATCCAACCTCATTGAAAAGTTTTGTGTTGTAATATGTTCCATTTGTATGTCCAGAACCACCAGTAATAGAACCACTATAAGTTGCAATACCAGATAATCCATGATTCTTTGTAAATGTCAAAGTAGTAACACCACTCAAAACACTCTCAGATGATACAACTAAATCAGTATCAAACTTTTTAAGGAATGAATCAGTAGATGCTTTTGTGATACTCTTCTTAAGATTACTTGTCTGAACTTGACCAAGAGGAGCTCTTGTAGCAAATGATTTTGCAGACCAAGGACTATCATCAATATTATCTCTATCTAACTGTGGATATAGGTCAACAACATTCTGACTATATTCTAAATCAGTAAATTCTGTTGTAACTCCTACATCAGCAGTCAAACAATATACATGATAGATACCATCTTGCTGATCTTCAATATACTCATTAAGAATTTCATTTCTATAAACATATAAATTAGATTGTGAATCATTTCTTTCAAATCTTGGTAGAGATGTGGTTCTACTTGCAAGATCATTAGTAAGTGCAGGTCCAAGAGATCTACCCGTAGTATAGGTAAATTCCATATCATTAGAAACTGATGCAACTGCCCAACTTCCATTATATCCACTATTAGCAGTACCAACAGTATTAGATGTGTCACTTACATTCTTAATAATAACTTCATCACCAACATCTAAATTGTGTGGAAGTTCTGATCTGACGGATACAGTTCCACCTGAATATGTACAACTACCAATAAACCTTGGATTCCTATCAAAATCATAATCCGATGCAGTTAATGTATCAAGAGTAAAGTCTCCATCTGTCCTAACACCAGTTGTACTAGATTCCTGAATAATAAATCCACTTTCAGGATTCTTTGCATTTTTAAGTTCTTTTGGAATAACAACTCTGAGTTTATAAATCTTTTCATCTAAACTCCTAGAGTCTGTTTTTCTCTTGATGAAAGCAGGTTCAGTACTTTCATCTAATCCAGATACAGTTTGAACACCAACCTGAGTTATGGCAGTATATACATCATTAGCAGGAGAAGTATTAATATACCATTGATTATTTGTATCATCCCATTGTACAGGATGTCCAATATCACCAGAAACTTTATCACTTATTCTACTTAAAATTCTAAGATTAGTTCCACCATAAACACTAATAACACCTTCTCCAGTAGAGGCATAATCTTCAGCATCTGATTTAGATGCTGCTAATTGTATCTGATTATTATTCCCTACATCAATTACATAATAAACTGTTTCACTACTAAGATTCTCTGGCAAATCTCCATCATCACTATTAATAATAACTTTCTCACCAGTTGATAATGTATGAGCATTAATTGAGAACTTATTAGATGTTGGACCTGATATTACTACGTATTCTTTTACACTACTCGTAGCATTATCAGTCATTAATATTTGTGCTTCACTCGTACCATATCCAGTAATAGCACTAAAATCTACATATAATTTATCTTGTACTTTAGCACCAATGCGATATCCTTGAGTAAGAATTGGTGGTTTAATATCTTCACTGGTGAATCCATTAAGATACAATCTCCTATTATTTGCAACAGAAGTTGTTACACCAACATCTATTCTTTGCCAATCAATATTTTCTTCATCAGATGTTATTGCCCTAGGAGCAATTATATTAGTAACATATGCTTTATTATCTTTTGCAAATGCTTCCTTTTTAAATCCAGTAGAGGTAAGAGATAATTGTCCAAAGTTTGAGTTGGAGTTAGTGATAGATGCATCACCACCACTATTTGTACTAAAATGCCTATTATATCCAATCGCAAATACTGAAACTATCTGAAGGATAGCATCATTCGTAATTCTAATATGAGCAGTTTCCCATCCACTTCTATAAACAGCACTAGAATCTAAATGATAAATGGTACTAGGATTGGTAGATGAAGCCTCACTAGAAAGAGTCGATGCTGCTACTTTGGCAGTAGAAAGTCCTTCATATGCTCTATTTGTTTTATTATATTTTACAAAAGAACGATCATCTTTCTGTAATGATACACCCGTAAACTGAGCAACAACCATCGAACGGAATCCTGATGATTTGCTACCATCAGCGTGCATACCATTCATACCATAAACTGATCTCAATGAACAGTTAAAGATATATGGTGAAGAACCATCTACAGTATCAGTCTCAACTGTTACTACTGCACCAGATGCATTTCCTGGTGTTGTTAAATTATTTCTAAATGTTGGAAGTAGGTATGTAAATTGAGTTGTTGACCCAACACTCTGAACTTTTGTAGAAATATTATAATCTACAGGAGATACACCCTTAATTTTAATAGGAGTTCCTTCTTGTAACCCATGATCTGTTGAAGTAATTACAGTAACTACATTACTTGGTGTTCCTAAACTACCAGATTCTATAGTGCTAATTGAAATTGGATCACTAGCAAATGCACCAACAATTTCCCATTCAGCTCTTTGTTTTTCAAAACCTTCTGGATTAGCAGGATATTTATCAGTACTTACAATATCTCTACCTGATGCATTATTATATGCATTAGATAGTTTTGCATAATACATATCAAGATCAGTAAGATCATAATTACCTACATCATTAACACCATCAGCATACTCAAAACAAGTTAATTTATGATGAGAGAATACTGGTTTTGATTGATTATCTACTGAAAAGTCTGTAGCATCTGTATATACTATACTATTTTGGTCTCCATCAAACATGGAGAATTGCCAAAAATAACATCCACCAGTAATCCTAAAAATTGCAGATTCTGCAACATTTGGATCAGTAGGATTAGGTACATATTTTGGTCGTAATTTAGTCTTTCTTAAATCAAGACCAACAACAGAAGTACCTCTAGGTACAATAACTCCACCATTAACACTATTAAACTTATAAAGAATATTATCTGCTTCTCCTACATCAAAATTAGAATCTAATTTAAGATTTAATGTATCACTTGCTGCTGACTCTGATCCACCTGGAGAATATACCTTTGCTGATCCCCCAACACTCTTAAGTGCAAAACCTGGCCTATTATCAATAATATGCTCACCAGGCATCAAAAGAATGGTGGTCTTTTCTATTATATCATTACTATTACCTTCTAAGTATGAAAATCTTGCTGACTCAATCAGTGCTCTCTGAAGAGTCTTAAAAGGTTGTGCTAATGAATTGCCTTGATTACTAATACTATCAGTAGAATCAAGATCACTTGGGCTAACATAAAGAATGCGACCTTCGGTATTCTTTATAAAATTATCTAATTTATTCAGAGGCATGGTATTTTTCGGCTTCTAAAATATTTCTATATTCTATTTAGTTAGCCAGATTTCCTTATCAACATCCATCATTATTATCTTCAATATGAATTCTAATAATATCATCTTCAGTATCAGAGGATTCCTCCTCTTCTACCCATTCTAAAATATCATCCTCAGTTTTTTGTTTTTCCATAAACATTAAGATCAGCATATTGAATAATTTCAGGATCTGCCTGATCGGTAACGACCTTCATTACATTCATAAACTCTTCCGTGGTGTCACACGTCACAGTTCTACTGCTCCCTTCATCACTGGTAAGCATAAAACTCTTGGCACAGACATCTATTACAATGCCTTCTACACACTCGTTATCCATGTGTGATCACTCTAATTACCAAATCATTATAACAGATCCCGATTATATAGTCAAGTTAAAACCTATATGGCATTAAAAAGATTAGTTGTTGAACTAATAATACCAGCATTAGCAGTTTGTCTTTTTTCAATCTCTCTTCTATTATTCTTACATCCCCAATTCATCAATTCTTTCTCAGATTTCTTATCCTTAACTATATTCAGATCACCCCTCAAAGTTGTTACTTCAGATCGTAGAGTTCGAATATTACCATACAAATCAGCAATCAGACTTGATAGAGCACCACAAGAACTACCACCTGATGCAGGTGTTCCAGATCCACTTAAATCAAATCTACCAAAAGTATTAATTCCAGCACCACTTCCATCAGTTTTAAATCCAGTAGGAGTACCGCCAATATTAGTATATACTAAAGTCTCTCCTATATTAGATCGTCCATATCCAACGTATGGTTCAGTCAATGCTGATGTATTATCAGGTTCAAAAGGATTCTCTGCTCCATAATCAACATCAGGGCCTGCCATCGTATTGTATATACTAATATACTCAACTTCTTCTTGCATATTAACACATGTAAATCCTACTCCCTGTGAAGAAGCACAATTCATTTGAGTACCAGCCTGTAAAGATAAAGTAACTATTTCACGTTTCTTATCATCAATCTGAGTTAAGATTCCTAATATTTTACCATCAACTGCTGCACAAAATTCTTGCAAAGTTCGTGCATCCTCTTCAATTTCCTTTTCCTTTTCATCAACAACACCCTCATCCTTATATTTCCTTTTTTCCTCAGTTCTAGATTCATTCCAAGTTCCATCAGCATTTTGAGTAATTTCTACCTTTTCTGTTGTCTCAGGAGCTTCAACATCCGTCTGTCTATCATAGACACCTTTCATCTGATCTTGATCTCTTTCAAGAATCTCAATAGCCTTATTTTTTAAATTTTCATCCATAATCTTTATTTTTTATTTATTGGATTCTAACACAGAAATCCTTTCTTTTAACTCTTCTATTTGTGTTTGCTGCTCTTTAATTGCACCAATTAACAATGGAGTAAGTTTTTCATAATTAACACCCTTCCACTCTTTATCATAAATTTTTTCCCCCCTAACAAGTTCTGGAACAACCTCTTCAACTTCCTGTGCTATTAATCCAATTTGTCTACCTGGTCGATGATTTTTTATAAAACTTGATGGAAGAAGATCTTTTCTCCATTCATAATATACAGGATTTAATTGTAACACCTTTGTCAAGGCGCTTGGAATAGGTTCAATTTTCTTTTTCAATCTTACATCAGAGTGAGTATGAAGAAACAATAACGGCAATCCATTATATTTCCAAAGTCCTGCCAATAATCCAGCAGGAGATAAAAGTTTTTCTGCAGGTACTACATCACTTTTGGAAGGTGTAATAGAAATCTCTCTTCCAGTTATTTTATTAAAAAGAGCATTGTACGATACTTTTAAAGCACCCAGACTTATATCTGAACCAATCTTTATATCAGATCCTAATATATTTCTTACTCCAGTCTCTACACCAAAACCTAAAAAATTCCAAGTTAATGGAGATGTCATAGAAGGTCCAGCAACTAATGCAGCAGTAAATGGAATTACAGTGGAACCTTGACCAAAATGACCCTTATGTGCAGATAAGATTCCTGGTTCTCTTAAAGCATTTGGAAATAAAAGTGCATCTCCAACCAATGGAGATCCAATATTCAAATTGTTTATGTCTATAGTATCAAAAGCCATTTTTTTACCTCCTATTTACAAGTTTGTCGAACTTCATCAATAAATGCTAAAAGATCTCCTTGTAATATAGACATTATACCACTAAGAGGTCCTTTTTTTATTACATCTGAGACTATTAAGTACAAATTTCCTTTAGCATTAAGAGTAATACTATCAGCACTCACCATACATATCTTAGCACCAGTTAGATTC
>Ga0080013_1002504_pt1 | contig 21545 bp, 32 predicted proteins | sample ETNvirenome_6_85_FD_69236 | JGI IMG/M metagenome (GOLD analysis project Ga0080013, IMG submission 69236) | Marine viral communities from the Pacific Ocean - ETNP_6_85 (SPADES assembly) (version 2) | ecosystem: Environmental > Aquatic > Marine > Oceanic | place: Pacific Ocean | collected 2013-06-19 | reverse complement strand
CAACATCAGGAGTTTTAACATTTACAGAAGCGGCATCAACTGATCCAGCTTCCGATATGCTTGAAGCTATCCAAACTATTGCTGATGATCATGGATTAGATGGAAATCTTGGATTTGTAAATTCTTTTGTAGGATATTCTGCAATCAAATCTGATGCCTTAGTTGGCTCAGTAAGTCCATTATATAAAGATGATATGTTAGCTGGTTATCCTGGCTACTTCTCATCAGCACCAGATGGAACAGCAGGAACATCATTTGATGGTATGTTCGGTGATTTTAGCCGTATATTCTTCGCCTCATTTGGTCCTACTTCTATTTTGGTGGATCCTTACAGTGCTGCAACAAATAATGCAACAAGATTAGTTCTTAATCAGCATTATGATTGGGGATTAGCAAGTGGAGCTTCGTTTGTTAAATATACAGCTTTACTATAATAGTTAGGAATTAATAATTTAAAGGGGTGGTGGAATTACTGCCACCCTTTTTTTTAACTAAAAAGATATGGCTAAAAGTTTTGCAGTAGATACGGCAGCAAGTGCGGCAATTTTAACAACAGCCGAAGCTAAAACCCATTTAAAGGTGGATACAGATGCGGATGATACTTATATAGATAATCTAATAAGTGCTGCAACGGAATCTGCTCAAATATTTACCAATAGATATTTTATTAATACTACCATAACTCAGTATGGAGATACATGGAGTGATATATCTACTTTATTTAAAAGTAAAGTTAATAGCATTACTTATATCAGATATTATGATAGTGATAATAGTTCTCAAACATTAGACACTTCTGTTTATCTTACAGATTTGAATCATCAACCAGCGAGAATTGGTTTAAAACCCAATCAATCTTTTCCATCATTAGCAGATAGAATTAACGCTGTATTTTGCAAGTATGTAGTAGGTTATGGAAGTGCAGCATCTGATGTGCCAGAAGGAATAAGGCAAGCGGTACTTTTAACTGTTGGAAATTGGTATGAGAATAGACAAAATGTGGTTGTAGGACATTCGGTAAATGAGCTACCAAAATCGGCTCAATATTTATTAGAGCAATTTAAGGTACAAACAGTATGTTAATTGGGGAACTTGATAGAAGAATAATTATTGAGCAACCTACTGTTAGTACTAATAGTTATGGAGAATTGGAAGTTGATAGCTGGATTGAAGTTAGAACAGTATGGGCAAAGGTAGAATGGAAAGGAGGATCTGAGGGTGAGGATTCTGATAAGATAACAGCTACAACTAAGGTAAATTTTTATATTAGGAATTTAGATTTAGATAATTTTTTAAATGGTTCTCCAGTGCCAACCATGAAACATAGAATAAATTTTACTCCTCAAGGAACTGCAAAATATTATTATATTCATAATATTGAACAGATTGAGGGGAGAGAAAGTTTTTTGAAAATAATAACAGAGGAAAAGGACTAATGGCACAAGGGCAAATAAAATTACAGGGAGCAAAAGAAATTGCAAATATGTTTGGAGATTTACCCAAACAAATAAAACAATATAATGTATGGAAAGCTCTTTGGCGTAAAATAGGTAAAGATGCTTTGGAAGAAGCTAAAAGTAAAGTACCGAAAGATACAGGAAGATTAAGAGATAGTATAAGATTTTTTACTACAAGAAGAACGAAGAAATTTATGGGCATTTATTTTGGTCCACGATATAAAGGAGTGTATAAAAGTAAAGAAAAATCTGGTTTTTATGGTGCTTTTATAGAATATGGAGATGAGGTTATGTTTTGGGGAAAAGGGAAAGGAAAAGCTCAAAAATATATGCAACCAGCATGGGATAATCATAAGATTAGAATGACAAAAAATGCTTTTACTGAAGCCATAGATATAGTTGCAAAGGCAATTAAAAGGCATGAAAAGAGAATGCAGAAATTTGGAAAATGGGGATATTAAATGTTAGTAGGAAAAGCAATATATAGTTTATTAAGTGATGATGCAGCTGTTGATGCAATAATTTCAGATAGAATTTATCCAAATGTTGCTAAGCAATCAAGTGCATTTCCTTTTGTTGTTTATACAGTGACAGGAGATAATCCAACAGATACAAAGGATGGAGTAAGCCCATTGGATGAAAATGCAGTTCTTATTTTATGTTATAGTCAAACATATAGTCAGGCATCAGATTTGGCGGATAAAGTTAGAACAGCATTAGATAGAAAAGATGGAACTTATGAAGGAGTTAATATACAAGGAATACAATATTTAAGTTATAGTGATGATTTTGATGTGAATGATGATAATGATGGCGTTTATGTTAAATCATTAAATTTTAGAATTAGAGTAATAAACTCATGAAAAAACAAAGACACAAATTAATAAAAGATTGGGATAGTAAAAGACATGGCAAGATTATGACAAAAGGTATGTTTATGATAATTACTAGAGAATCTGAATTGGAAGAATTAATAGAAGGAGAGCATATTGTTGCTCCAAAGAAAAAAATAAAAAAACCTAAAAAAATAAAAGATAATGGCAGCATTGACATTACAACAGATAACTGAAACAGGAGGTAGTGTAACTTATTCAACTGCAAGTGCTGGGGATGGTGATACTGCTGATAATAGTGGAAGTACCTTTTTGCATATTAAAAATGGAAGTGGAGAAACCTCTACAATAGCAACTATAACTGCTCAAACTACAAGTGTAGAAAATAGCATTTATGGAGATTTGACAAAAGCAAATGCCACCGTTACTATTGTAGCAGGGGCGGAAGCATTTATAGGACCATTTAAACCAGCAGCTTTTAATTTGTCTGGTGATATTGTGATAACCTATTCATCAGTAGATAACGTAACAATTGCGGCATTATATATATAAAACAAAAATTAATTAATTAAAAAAATAGAAAAATGGCAAATTTAACAACAGCATTAAACGGAACGGACATAAAAATTATGGATGCTTCCTCAGCTATTCTTGTTGCTTATGCTCAGAGTGGCACATTAAATGTTAATATGAGTACAAGGGATATAAGTAATAAAGAAAGCTCTGGATGGACTGAAAGTATGGAAGGAGCAAGAAATTGGGATATAAGCGTGGATGGTGCTTATGCATGGGTGGATACAAGTGATGCGGATTTAAGTAATAGTGCGGATGATGTTCTTAATTCATACATAATTACAAGAGCGCAAGTAACAGTACAATTTGGAACTGACGGCACAAGCACAGGAGATACTTATTATGAAGGAAAGGGATGGCTCACAGCTTTTAGCGTTTCAGCACCAACAGAGGATACTGCAACTTATTCTATATCCATAACTGGATCTGGAGGAATTACTCAAAATGTATCTTAAATAACCTAATACTCAATACCCCATTCGCATCCTTTTTTCAGGTGGGTTGCGTTTGGGTGAGGGTATTTTTTAAAACTTGAAAAAATGGAAAATTATACTTTTGTAGAATTAGGAGGGAAAAAATATCCAATCAAATTTGGATTCAATGCTCTTAGAAAATATTCAATGCAAACAGGAACAACATTAGCAGATTTAAACAATATAGGAGAAAATATGAGTTTGAATGATGCCTTAATTTTGATTCATTGTGGTATTGAAGATGGACATAGGACAGCTAAACAAAAATGTGTACTATCATTAGATGAATTAGCTGATAGTATGGATGGCGATATGGAAGGCATTGCAAGATGCATGGAAGTATTAGCTGAAATGATGGGAGGGAGTACTGAAAAAAAGCAAAAACCCAAGAAAGCAAAAAGCTAACTTGGGATAAAATTGAGGGCATTGCTTTTGGGCAAATGGGAATGAGTGTTGAGGACTTTTATGATATGATTCCAAGACACTTTTTTAATAAAATGGATGGATTCTTTCAATTAGAGCAATTAAGAGATAGAAGTGCATGGGAAAGAATAAGATGGCAAACTTGTTATTTATTAAATATCCAAATGCCAAGAGGCAAACAATTAAAATTAAAAGATTTGATTCATTTTGCTTGGGAAAAGAATGATAAAAAAGCTAAAATAAATTATAAAAAATTGAAGGCGAGAGCTGAATATATAAAGAAAATGGAAGAACATGGCAAGTAAAAGTATCGGAATGTTAAACATAGTTTTTGGAGCTGATCTTAGAGGTTTTGAAAGGGCTATGAAAAAAGCTCAAAAAGGATTAAAGAAGTTTGGCTCAAAAATGAAAAAGATTGGTGGCAATTTATCAAGGAATGTAACCATGCCACTACTTGCAGTTGGAGGAGCATCAGCAAAAATGGCATTGGATTTTCAAAAATCCATGACCAAAATAAATACTTTAGTAGGCGTATCAGCAGAGGAAGTTGAGAAATTAAAAAAGAGTGTTTTAGCATTATCTGGAAAAACAGCAACTGCTCCAAATGAATTAGCAGAAGGACTTTATTTCTTAACATCAGCTGGGCTAAATAGCAAAGATGCTATGGAAGCCCTTGAACAAGTATCAAAAGGAGTTGCAAGTGGATTAGGTGAATCCGCTGATTTATCAAATGTTGCAGCGGCAGCACAGAATGCTTACGGAAAAGAAACAATGTCGGCATCTAAAGCATTGGATATTTTTGGAGGTATGGTGAAAACTGGGATGTTTAATGCTTCTGAATTAGCATCTGTTCTTGGAACTCAACTTGGATTATCAGCAAGTTTAGGAATTAGTTTTGAAGAAGTAGGAGCAATGATTTCTACTTATACTAAAACAACAGGAGATGCCAATGCAGCTACAACAGGGCTATCAGGAGTGATGATGTCATTCGCTAAAATTACTCCAAAACAAGAAACCGCATTAAATGCAGTAGGATTAAGTGCAAAATCTTTAAGAGATATGCTATCCAAACAAGGATTGCAAGGTACTCTTTTGGAAATGCAAAAAAGATTCAAGGCAAATGGAGTTGAGTTATCTGAATTTTTTAGTAAAAGCCAATCATTAAAAGCAGTTCTGGGGGTTTTAGGAAATCAAACAGGAACATATAAAGATATTCTTTTAGAATTGGAAGAATCAGTTGGATTTGTTAATGATGCTTTTGATGAAACAGCCGAAACATCTTCCTTTAAGATGGAAAAGGCAATGAATGATTTAAGAGTGGCTGGAACAATGTTAGGAGAGGAATTGTTTCCTGTTGTTGATGCAATTGCAAAGAAAATCAGCAAATTAGCAAATTGGTTCTCAACTTTAGATGAAACTGGCAAAAAGAATGTAATAATGATAGCTGGATTGATAGCTGTGATTGGTCCAGTAATAATGGCTTTTGGACAACTGAGTATAGGAATCTCTGCTTTAATTGGTGGTTTTACAACATTAAATGCAGTTATGGCGGCTAATCCTATTGGAGTAATAATAGTAGGTATCGCAGCTTTAGTTGGAGCATTTTATTGGCTTGTTACAAGCTCCTCTGATACTGCCAGAAATATAAGGAACTTTTTTACTTTTATGGCAAATGGAGTTATTATGTCTATCAATACAATAATTGAGGCCATAAATTTAATAAATCCTTTTAAACAAATAAAACCAATTAAGCTCTTTAGCTATGAAACAAAAAAGGAACTTAAACAAGTTGAAGATGGAGCAAAAGATGCTGCTAAGGAAATTACAAATTTAGCTAAAGGATTAGAAGGCGGAGGAGTAACTACAACAGGAGGTGGTGGTACAGGAGGAGCTATGCCAACAGAAGCTATGCCAATAATAGGATTATCATTAATGCCAACGGAATTACCTGACTTTAAACCTTATGGAGATTTGACACGAAATGAATTTGAAAAAATCTCAAATGATATTGAAGCACAATGGGAAGAATCCTCTATGACAATGGAGGAACAAACAGCTTATACTATGGGTGTTATGATTGAGAATTTTATGGAATTTGGGAATAAGGTAAAACAAGTTATGTCAGGAATAGGAGATGTGATAAGTGCTACCAACGAAAAGGAACAAGCTGAGTTTGATATATGGAGGGAAAGTCAAGAAGAAAAAACTGATATTTTGGATGAGGAAATGGAGAAAGAACTTGAAAGAGTTGAAGCATCTAATATGAGTGATGAGGAAAAGGCAGCTAAAAAAATAGCTATTGAGGAAAGATATGCAGAAAAAAAGGGAGAGATTGATGCTATGATAGATAAAAAGGAAAAAGCTATGAAACGCAAACAAGCTATAAGGGATAAAGCAATGGCAATAGTATCTGCTATTATAAGCACAGCTGAAGCCGTTGCAGCCAATCTTAAATTTCCTCCATTAGCAGCTTTAATTGGGGCGTTAGGAGCAGTTCAAATAGCAACAATAGCATCTACTCCAATTCCTTTTGCTCAAGGCGGATTGGTTACAGGACCAACATTAGGACTTATAGGAGAGGGTAGTGGCACCAGTGCTTTTAATCCTGAAGTTGTATCTCCTTTGGATAAATTAATGGGGATGATGGGAGGTGGTTCTGTTGATGTGCATGGTAGAATAAAAGGAGAAAATATAGTTTTAGTTTCAGACAAAGCAGAAATATCAAGAGAAAGATTCATATAGATGGCAATAACACATAAAGATAGATTCAATGGTTCATGCATCTCTAATAATGGGCGAATTTATCTATTTAAGATCTATGACAAAAATTGGTCAGGAGCTACCACCGAAATATCAGCTGGAAGTGGTGGTATAAATATCAAATATGATACAAGTGGGCAGGAAAAATTTAGCCCTATAATAGCTTCAAAATGTACTATTTCCCTAGTTGTTGATACAACTATTAGTGGACAATGGCTGGAGCAATTCATAACAAGTTTAAGAGAAACCTATGAGGAAGGAGATGTAACCCTTGTTATTTGGAATAATAGTAATATTTCAAATGAACCTTTATGGAGCGGAAATGTTACAATAGATTTAAGTGCTAAGGAAGATGTATCAAAACCTTATGAGATAGAATTAACCGCAACAGATGGAATTGGGCTATTGAAAAACTACGATATGGTAGCAACTCAAGGCACCAATCCTTATGCCTCTGCTGATACTTATATAAGTGATGGATATCAAACTTTTATTTATTGGATTAAAACTATTTTGGAATATTGCAATACCCCTGATTCCGATTCTACTGATGGTGATGTTGGAGATTATACATTTTCAACTGCTGTTGATTGGTGGTATGAAGATCATCCAGCTCCTGATGTAAACAATTGCCCTTTAGATTATACTCAAGCTCAGATGTTGGGATCTTATGAAGTAACAGCTGAAGGATTATATAAGGTTAAAAATGTATATGAAGTATTGGAATCTATTTGTAAAATGTGGGGTATGCGAGTAGTTTTTTGGAAGAATAGATTTTGGTTTACTCAAGTTGGATTATATAATACAGCGGATATCGGAACTTTAGCAACTCCTGATAATGTGGATAGTCAGATTTGGACAAAGGCAGGAGTTTTTTCAAGCAGTCAAGAGTATTTAGGAGATACATGGTTTTCATTATATAGTCAAGATATTGAAACCAATGCTGGAGGATTTAAAGGTGGATTGCAAAAATTAGAGGGAAGCAAATGGGATTACTATCCTAAATTAAAAGAGGTTAATGTTGATTTTGAATCAATTTCAAATAATAATTATTTTATAAATTTTCCTTTAGTTTCAGGTGGTGGAGTTTCTGCAAATAGTATAGATAATATTACATCAAGTTCATTAGGAACTATAACTGGAGCGAGTGGTTTCGGGGGGTTTAATATAAGAATTGATTTGCAATATGATCAAGGAGTAGGAGTTGTTACTTGTGCAAGAAATTGGAGTATTCGAGCAAAGCCAACAGCTGATTCAGATTTTGCAAATGGGTATTTTTTACGCCCAGATATAAGTAGCACTCATGCATCTGGACTTATATGGGATAATTATCCAGGCATAGCAACTAATATTTTCCGAAATACATTTTATTATGATTCTAATACTGCGACATGGATAGATAATATAAGAAATTCGCTAATATTTAATCCCACTGCATTACCCTCTTATACTTGGCAGGGTACAATATATGCAGGAATTATTCCTACCGATTCAAACTTCACAGGGGATTGGGATTTTGAGATATTTACATTGGGAGTATGGATTGATAATAATGGAGATAAATGGTATGGACATCATTCTTCTTCAACTAACGCCATTTATCCAGGTTACAACTTATTATACCCTCCAGCAGGGAATACTGCTCGAGATTATTATGATGTTTATGATACGAATGGAAATCCTGTATCTCAATTTAATCCTGTTCTAGGTAGTGTAATTGGAGGAATAAATCAAACAACAAAAGTTTATTCTTCAAGAAGTGAAACACAAAAACAAGAAGTTAAAGATATCTGGTGGGGAGATACTCCAACTTATGGAGAGCCAAATTCATTAATTTATGATAATGGCGCTGGCACTACTGGATATACACAACCTACTGGACTTTGGAGAAATGGTCAAACTGGAACATTTAACAAAACATTAAGTGAATTATTATGCGAGGCAAGATTATTTAATCAACAGCAATCAGATTACAAATGGAGCTTAGTTACAGCTGTAAGTGAGGATAATAGATCAAAAGATGATGGAACAGCGGTGCGACCAGTTTACATTAATCCAGTTGGAAGAATACAAGACACCGTTGAGGAGGTTTTTTATTATATGCTCAGAGGTTCGTTCAATATTTTATGGGATGAATGGCAAGCTGAATGGTTGGAAGTTTCTCTTGATAATAGTATATCCACCACCACATCAACAACAGGAACAGGGGGTGTCGATCCAGATGATAATGTTGCTAGTGCGAGATTGGCAGGTTCATCATCTCCTCAAAGAGCAAATGAATTATTTTTAACATCTTTAAGAACATCTTTAGCAAGTGGAACAATAACATCTATTCCAATAAATGCGCTTGCCTTAGATGATGCCTATGGTGGTGTGATTGATATCATAAAAAGTGGAGATAAATTTATTCTTGAAAGTCCAAAAGGGGGGTATGTTGAGGAATTTGAGGCAAGTGCTGATGTAGGAGATACTGATACAACTATAAGTGTAGTGTCAAAAGCTATTGCACAAGATTTCGATATAAATTCAAGTATCATTATTAATAATAGGGATTTATATAAACAATATCAACATAAAACAAGGGGAACAGTTGCAGGATTTACAGTAGATACAGATGGTATTGCAAAAGGTGGTATTGAAATAACTGATTGGTTGGATTCAGATACAATGGAGGGAGCATCTGACACCTCACTTCCCACTTCCGAAAGTGTTAAAGCGTATGTAGATAGTCAAGTAGGTGCAAGTGATACATTGCAGGAGGTAACGGATAATGGAAATACTACTACAAATAATATAAAAATTGGCAGTAGTTCAACTCCATCTGAGGCATTAGATGTTGAAGGGGATGCATTGATAAGTGGAGATGTTATGGCGGATGCATATAAACCTGCTGGAGCTGGTGAGCCAATTAAATTTAAAAACTTTGGAAGTACCGAACTTGCACGGATTGAAGATGGAGGCAACGTAGGTATCGGAACGACTACCCCAAGTGCACTGTTGAGTATTGGCACATCAGTAGCTAATAGTAAATTGTTAATTTATGATGGTGGGGGGGCAGATACTTACGGTTTCGGTATTTCAGCAAGTTTATTAAGAATCCATAGTTCTGCAACTACCACAGATATTGGATTTTTCGGAGGTGCATCTGGGACAGAAGTGATGAGAATAGAAGGAAGCGGCAACGTCGGTATTGGAACAACCTCACCTGCAAGCTTACTCCACGTGGCAGGTACTGTTCAAGTAGGAGTTGATGGTACAGGTCATGACGTTAAGTTTTTTGGCGATACAGCTGGGAAGTATATGTTGTGGGATACTAGTCAGGACGCGTTGAGGTTAACTGATAACACCGAACTTAGAATAGGTAATGGAAATGATTTAAGGTTATATCACGACGGTAGTAATAGTAGTATACAAAATTATACTGGTAATTTTAGATTTTATCAAATTGTTGCGGATGCTGATATGATTTTTTATTGCGACGACGGCTCGGGAGGAACTACAGCTTATTTAACTTTAGATGGTGGAGATGAAACAATTAAAGTTAGTAAGCCTTTAACCGTAGGCGTAGACGACACGGGCCACGACGTTAAATTCTTTGGAGCAACTAGTGGTAGGTATATGTTATGGGACGAAAGTGATGATTCGTTAAACCTTACAGACAGTACACAATTAAAAATTGGAGCAGGTGCTGATCTAAGATTATATCACGATGGATCTGATAGTTATGTGAGAGGATATAATCTCGATTTAGTTATCATGCAAGACACTGCTGATAAAGATATTAAATTTAAAGCAGATGACGGATCTGGCGGTACAGAAACATATTTCTTTTTAGATGGTAGTCAAGGTGTAACTATATTTCCAGATGATAAAATACTTGGACTAGGAACAGGTGCTGATCTACAAATTAAGCATAATGGTACTGATGGTCAAATAAAAGAGCATACTCGTAATCTCAACATTATAAATAACGCTGACGATGGCGATATATCATTTCAAAGTGACAACGGCTCAGGAGGAACGGCAGAATACTTTAGATTAGATGGTGGGGGTGAATTAACTTTCTTTACAAAACCAATACAGATGACAGATAATGCCAAAGTTTTTTTTGGCGTAGCTGGTGATTTAGAAATATATCATGATGGGACTGATAGTTATGTAAAAAACGACACTGGCGATTTATATATAAGAAACACCGCTGACGACAAAGATATAATCTTCCAATCAGATGATGGATCTGGAGGAATTGAAACTTATTTCTTTTTAGATGGATCAAAATCAAGCGGAAACCCATATACAGTTTTTCCAGACAATAGTAGGCTTTTATTTGGTGATGGAAGTGATTTAGAATTATTTCATAATGGTAGTAATTCATATCTTAGAAGTAACACTGCTTTTGACATTATCATCCAACAAGGAGGCACTGATAAAGATATTATATTACAAGCTGATAACGGTTCGGGTAGTCCAACAGCTTACTTAACTTTAGATGGGGATTCAACAGATGCTTATTTTAGTAACCCTGGAAATGTCGGAATAGGAACAACTTCTCCAAGCTCTCCATTAACTGTTACAGGTCGAGTGGATTTCCAAAATGACTTAAGATTAAGAGGAACAGATAGTGCCTCAAATCAAGGCGTAACAAGATTTTATGTAGATAGTAATAATAAGTTTTACATTGACACTGCCAATGATGGAAGTAATTTATTTGTAATTGATTCATCTGGCAACGTCGGAATAGGAACAACTTCGCCAGCTTCCGAACTTCATGTAAATGGAGCAGCCACTTTAACTGCAATGGCAGCCCCAAGTGATCCAACAACAAATGATTGTGTAATATGGTTAGATAGTACAACGCTTGATTTAATGGTAAAAATAACAGGAGAATCCTCAACAGTAACAAGAGTGATTGCATCCTTTGAAGAATAATTAAAACCCAAATAAAAATGAAAAAAGAAAAAACTGAAAAAATGGAAAAAATTAAATTAACTGAAGATGAGATAAAAGAACTCACTGACATTAGAAACAACTTCTCTAATCTTACACTTATGATTGGCGAAACGGAAATTGGTGTTGCAAATTTAGAAAATAGAAAACAAGAACTATTAAACGGACTTGCAAAAATTACCGAAAAGCAAAATGATTTAAGTAAAAAGTTGGAGGATAAATATGGCAAGGGAAATATCTCATTGGAAACTGGAGAATTTTCTCCAATAGAAAATTAAAAAAATGGCAACAACTTTTGAATGGACAATCTCTGCTTTAAATAGTAGAATTAAAGAAACAATAGAAGGGCAAGAATTACATGATGTGGTTAATGTAGTGCATTGGCGATATAAAGGCACAAGAACAGTTGATGATACTCCTTATGAAGCGGAAACATATAGTTCTTTAGGATTGGATGAAACAGATCCAAATGATTTTATATTATATGAAAATTTAACTAAAGATGATGTTGTAGGTTGGCTTGAAGAAAACCTGGATGTAACTGAAATGCAAGAGAATCTAAATAAAAGAATAGATTTATTAATTAATCCAGTAGAGGAAACTCTACCACTACCTTGGGATAATGAGTGAAAATGAAATTAAAGATACGGTGGAATTGGTTGCTGTAAATGCAACAGGAATAGGAATTAGCTTGACAAATATAGACGCTGGATTAAGAACATTGATTTTAGTAGGTACTTTAATTTTTACAGTAGTGAGGATTATTAAAGTCATAAAGGAGTGGAGAGATGGCTAAGGTAAAGCTGTTTGTATATAGAAATGAGAAACCTAAAAAAAGGCCTGGAACTCATAGCAAAAATGCTTCAGGTCCTAATAAAACTGGCAAAAGCCAAAATGGTTACAAAAAGAAATATCGAGGGCAAGGCAAAAGCTAATTTGTTGCTTATTAGGGATACTTTTACCGATAAAAGTACTATTGGTAAATTGTATTTAGATGGAGAATTTTATGGTCATACTTTGGAATTAGCGTGGGATCATAATAAAAAAAGTGTATCTTGCATTCCTAAAGGTATTTTTGAAGTTAAAAAAAGAAATACAAAATCTAGTAAATACAAATATGAGCATTTACATATATTAAATGTTCCAGATAGAAAAATGATATTAATGCATATCGGAAATTATCCTAAAAATTCAAAAGGTTGCATCTTATTGGGAAATACAAGAGCTTTAAATTTTGTAGGAGATAGCCGAAAAGCATTTTATAACTTGATGTATGATTTAGGAAGTTTTGATGAAATTGAATTAATAATTAAAAATAGATAATAATGAAAAATTGGATAACAAACATAGTTTTTGGAAAAATATTCCACAGTAAGAAATTTATTTATGCAGTTACAGGAATAGTAGTGCCTTTTTTAATGAGTAATTTTGGCTGGGGTGAAGATGTTGCTACACAAGTGTGGCAAACTGCTTGCGTATTAATATTAGGACAAGGAATTGCTGATATAAACAAGAAGTAGTTAATAAAGTTAAAATCCCGCCTGAAAGCAAAGGATTAATTTTTTAATTTTACTGCATGGCTAATAAAAGATTCCGTCTATCAAATGAGGAGCAGGAGTTAATATATCAACATAGAGCCAAACCGCTTGAAAATATCAATGGAAATACCGCCCTTGATTTACATATAAGGGAAAGAGGTATAAGCAAAGATGATATTGTAAGTGTTAAGCATTGGCAAAGTGCAAGTGGAGATTATCGTTTCTCTATTGTTACCAAAGATAATATTGATAGGAAGAAAATATTTGATGGGGTGCAAAATCTTATTAAAGATTACGCTCCAATATATCCTGAAATAGAATATAAAAAAGGACAATGCCTTTTGGTTATAAACCCAGCTGACATACATATTGGAAAATATGCAGCTGAAAAGGAAACGGGAGATGCTTATAATAGCCAGATTGCTTTTAAACGCACTTTAGAGGGTGTCTTAGGGCTTATTGATAAAGCTAAGGGGTTTACTATAGATAGAGTGCTTTTTTGCGTAGGCAACGATATTTTGCATATTGATAATGTTTATGGAAGTACAACAAAAGGCACATATCAGGATACTGATGGCAAGTGGTGGGAGCATTATGAGATTGCATTAGAGCTTTATGTAAAATGTATTGAGATTTTAAGAGAATTAGCTCCAGTTGACATAATCCATTCAATGAGCAATCATGATTATCAAAGTGGATTCCATTTGGCTAATAGCTTAAAGGCGTGGTTTAGAAATTGCTCTGAAATAAAAGTGGATGCTGGAGTAAGTCATAGGAAGTATTATAAATATGGAAATAGCTTAATAGGATTGGAGCATGGGGATGGTGCTAAAATGCAAAATCTACCACTTCTAATGGCTCAAGAACAGCCAGAAATGTGGGCAGAAACAAAATATAGATATTGGTATTTGCATCATATACATCATAAAGTTAAACATAAATGGGTGGATGCAAAAGATTATATAGGAGTTACAGTTGAATATTTAAGAAGCCCAAGCAGTAATGATAGTTGGCATAGCCGTAAGGGATATTGTAGCTTAAAAGCAGTAGAAGGTTTTGTGCATGAAAAAAATAGTGGTCAAGTTGCAAGATTAGTACATTATTTTTAATATATTTGCCCCCCTACAGAGATTAAACTCTTAAAAATAGTTTTTATAATACTTGTTTAGGAGAGCCGCTTTAATTAGTGGCTTTCTTTTATATTAACATTTATATTGTTCATAACTTTGTTAAATTATTTGTTAGAAATTAAAATAATGTGTATCTTTGTCCTTATTAATCAAAAACAAAATTATGAAAACAATTCACCAACTACAAGCCGAAGTAGAAAAATTAGGTAACGAAACAAAGAACATTTCAAGTCAGGTAGATATGGAAGAAAGAATTAAAGACATTCCTACATTAGATACTGAAAATGTCATTAATAAACTTTCAAATGAAGCCACAATATTTGAAAATTGTGCTAAAAAATTCTTTAGTTATGAAAAACAAGCTATTGAAACAAATGAATCAGGTGGTAAAATTTATTGGAATGCAATAGCTAAGGAAAATCAAAATGCTGCTAAGACAATAAGAAAAGCTATCACATTTATAATAAGAGAACAAAAGGAAACTAACCGCATTAATAAACTGATATGAAAATTGAAAATTTTAATGACATTATGAAAAAATGTTTTGGAGATAGGTTGATAAATATACCAACCGAAGAAGAAGTAAAAAAAGAATATTGTGAACAATGTGATGAAGAAGTAGAAGAAGATCATATTTGTTATACTTGTTGTAATGTAGAAATCACCCAAGAAATTAAAGATATAGGACTTTGTCCTACCTGTTTAGAACATATATAAAAAGGATATAAAATGATAGTTCAAGATTGGATACTACATAAAAGCTATAATCCATCTATCGTATGGGTTTCAGATGGGGAAGTTAATGGAGCTTATATTCAGGACTTTAACTATACTGCTAAGGAGTTTCGAGCAATAGGAACACAAGAGCAACTTGATGAAGCTATTAATGGGGAATGGACTTTAAAAATAGATGAATTCTATACTTATGAACCTGTATCAAAAGAAGATTTTTGGTATAAGGAAGAAAAGCGAGAACAATACAATAAAAAGGTAACAGAAAATTTAAAAATTTATCGTAAATTGTATAAGAAAAATAAAAATGAATTATTAATTTTAAGAACAAATTGACATGAAAACAAAGAACTTACATGATTTTTATTGCTGGCATTGTGTTAGAGATGAGGTAGTAATTTCTGGAAAAGATGAATACGGATTGGATTTTACAATAGTATTTGATACAATCGAATTATTAGAATGGCTTGATTTACCTCACATGAAGGATCAAGCTATTAAACACATACAAGAAATAGGAGAACCTGAAAATCCTTTAAAGAGTAGGGAAAATTTTTTAAAAAATTAATTATGAAAAAAGGTAAAGTTAAACAAGTACAATCCAATGGAACTTGGGAAGGCAATTATGGAATGATGTATAAATTTGAAGTAACTTTTGAGAATGGGGATTGTGGAGAATATTCCTCTAAAAGTGAGCAGCAAACTAAATTTATAGAGGGAGAGGAAGTTGAGTATGAATTTACAGGAGGGAAATTTCCAAAGGTAAAACCTTATTACGCCCCTCCAAGTAGTGGAGGACAATCGTATTATAAAAAAGATGATAATATTCAGAACCTTATTGTTAGACAAAGTTCTATAAAATGTGCAACCGAATTAGCTTCAGCATATATTAATCAAGGCCATACTATAACAGTTGGAGATGCTACTAAAATGGCTCAAGAAATATGTGATTGGGTAAAAGAAGATGTTAAAGAAACTAAAACAAAAGAAAATGACTTACCATTCTAAAGTAGATGAAAAAGAAAAGTTTGAGCATATCTGCAATCTTACTACTTCATTGGTCGGGTTGCAAAAAGGATCACTTAGCTTTAAATCAAGAAAGCAGGAGATACAATTGCCGCGATTAATAGCGGCTAATATAGGGCGATTAAATGATATCCATCATAGAGCAATAGCAGATGTATTAAAGCGTGATAGATCATTAATATATCATTATGAAAAAAATCATAGTGCTAATTATACTTCTTGGAAAAAATATAGAGAGGTTTTTAATCTCGTTCACCAGGCATTTACTGAAATAGAAACTGCAAAACCTTCTTTCCAGGATAAAAGTGCTTTAAAAACACATATCTTAGAATTTGTAAAAGAACCCGAAAAGTACCAAGTAGAAATACTTATAACTTCAGGAAAAGTAGGATGTAAAATTATAACATCTTTTAAGGATTTTTCTCATACTTTAAAAAATATAAAATTTGCCTTGGAAAATTATAGACATTCAATAGCAATTAATTTATTATAGATGGAAGTAATAAGAGTAATAAAGAATAAGAATTACACTACTATAAGCAATCAGCTTTTTAAGAATAAAGCAATCAGCTTAAAAGCAAAAGGTTTAATGGCATATCTTTTAAGTTTACCTAATGATTGGAATTTAAGCATCAATGGGATAGTGGCTTGTTCAAAGGAGGGTAGGAGAGCAATAGGCAATACCATTAAAGAACTTATCTCTGCTGGATATATTGAAAGAAAACAAGTAAGAGAAAAAGGGAAATTTGTAGGATATGATTATTTTGTATTTGAGCAACCGAAATGCTGTTTTGCAGAAACGGATAAATCGTTTACGGATAACAGCATACAAATAAGTAAAGAAGTAACAAAAGAAATAATTAACAAAAATATATCTATAAAGGAAAAATTTATTTCTGAAGTTAATTCTTTTGAATACGAAGATTGTTTAAAGGAAGAATTTATAGATTATTGGTGTGAGGGTAAAAATAGTGAGGGTAAAAAACAAATGAGGTGGCAGAAGCAACCGACTTTTGATATATCCTTGCGGCTAAAACGCTGGAAAAAAAACCAAAAGAATTGGAATGGATCCAAAAAAGCGACAATGAGCAAAATAGATATGCATCTGCAAAGCCAAAAGAAAGCTGAAGAACTATTAAAAAAATATCATAATGATAAAGGAACTAAATAAAGAAGAACTTGAAAAAAGATGTTTACATCTAATCGGCAAAACATTTGTGGAATTAGGGCAGGTAAAAGATGAACTGGAAAAAATTCAACTAACTGGAAAATTAAGTAATATCCTTATAAATAGATATCCTAATTTAAGTTGGAATGCAGTAGAACAAGCATTTGAAGATGGTATTTTGGAAACGGATGATTTTCATTTATGTTCTAAAACAATGTATAAATGGCTTTATAGAATAAGGGAAAAGATCTGGAATGGATGGGCTAATTTAGAAAAGGGAAGTTATCATTCAATAGATAATAAAACAAGAGCTTTATTAAGTAATCAAAAACTAATAAGATGAAAGTAGGCACATTTTTTAGTGGTGTTGGAAGTCCAGAACAAGCATTAAGAAACTTGGATATAAAGCATGAAGTAGAGTTTGCTTGTGATATTGATAAGTATGCTAAACAAACTTACTTAAAGAATTTTAAACCGAAACTATTTGCAGAAGATATAACTACTTTGGATATGGAAGATTTACCTTATGTAGATTTATTAGTTTTTGGTTTTCCTTGTCAAGCGTTTTCAATGGCGGGGAAAAGAAAAGGATTTGAAGATACAAGAGGGACATTGTTCTATGATGCACTAAGATACTTGCAAGAACATAAACCAAGATATTTTATAGCTGAAAATGTCAAAGGATTGTTAAGCCATGATAACGGCAAAACATTTGGAACAATTATTGATTGCCTTGCAAAGACAACAAACTATCAAATGAGCTTAATGCCTTTTGATAATTTAGGTTATCATATACATTACAAAGTGTTAAACACCAAAGATTTTGGAATACCACAAAACAGAGAAAGAATATTCATTATAGGAATAAGAGATGATGAAGATAACAACTTTACATTTCCAAAAGAAATACCATTAAAATTAAAATTAAAAGATATTTTGCAGGATAACCCTGAATATATAAAAAAAATATACGCTTCAACTCAAGAAGCAGGATTAAAGTATTCAAAAACAGATATAACTTCTTGTTTAACAGCAGGTATGGGAACAGGTGGCGGAAATATTCCTATGGTAGATATTGAAACAACAACTAAAGTAGATGAAAAGTATTATTTGAGTGATAAAATGGTAAAATTTGTAACAAACACAAATTATGAATCTGGCAAACCTATTTCAATAGAGAAAATATCTAAATGTTTATGTGTTGGTGGTGATATCCCTTGTTTTGAAGTAAAAGCACATTCATTATATCCAAGAAGTGGTGATCCTACAAAAGGAGGAACAGGACATTTAAGCAAACAAGATGGAACATCATATTGTTTAGATACAGGAAATGCACAAGTAATAGAATTACAAAGATTAGAAGATGTAAAACTAATTGCAACAAAAAGAGTTAATGAAACCCCAAAAGAAATAAACGAATTTTTAAGAGAACACAAAAACATATCAATAAAAGAAATTGCCGATAAGTTAAATATTCCTAAAACACAAGCAGAACACTATTTTAGAACTGATAAAAACAGAACCATTCCAAGTGTAGAAATTTGGAATAAACTAAAAGAGCTACTTAATTTTGATAGTAGATACGATAAACAAGTGTGTGAAATAGAACAAAGCGAATACACTTTTGAAAGTGCTTCAAGATTATATTCAGACAACGGATTAGGAACTACTTTGCAAACTACTGAAAACACATTATATAAAACACAAAACAAAATAAGAAGATTAACCCCTATTGAGTGTGAAAGGTTACAGGGCTTTCCTGATAACTTTACAGATGGTGTTTCAGATACCCAAAGATATAAACAAATGGGAAACACAATAACAGTAAATGTTATTCAGGCAATAATTAAAAAGTTAATAAATGTTTAAATTTAGAATAGGTAGGTTTATTATTCAATTAATACCGCCAAAAATAACTTATAAGATATGAAATTACCAATAACATTTGATTTAACTCCACAGGATAAAATAGTGGACAGAAAGTATCCAGGCGAAAAAGGTTATGCTGAAAATGTACAATACACTTTACAACTAAATGTAGAACAGCATGGAGTATTTATTTCCTATTATGGAGAGGATGATACTTATTTGGAGGAGGAGAGGATAAATGAATTAATAGAAAAGAGCTTATGAAAACAAAATTAATAATTTGGGGAATAATTATATTAGTATGCATTCTGGAAGCATATTTCTGCACTGAGGAAATTAATGATTAAAAATAAAATATATAAATTAAGAACTGAGGAGCAAAAGATAGTTGAATTGGTAGCGTTTTTAAGGCAAGAGAATAAGGAAAAAACAGGATGGAATGGTAAAGGAACAGTATCTACCCAAGATCGTTATGAATTAAATAGAAATGGATTTGGTGCTGAGTTTTTATTTTGTAGGGAAAATAATTTATATCCTGATTTCATAATAGGTAACACATCTAAATTTAAGGGTACGGATAATTATGATGCTATATTAAATGGAAAAACAATAGATGTCAAAAGTTCTAATAAAAATCATCCATTAATGATTCCAGATTATTTAAAGAGCAATGTAGATTACTTTGCCTATTTCCTATGCAAATATCCTGAATATAAATTTATGGGCTATGCAACTAATGAAATGATTTTTAGGGAAGAAAATTTAAGACAAACAAGAGTGATGTCCTATGTATTAGAGCAACAAGATTTATTAGAGAAAATATGAATACAGTTAATAGTTTAAGTGGAGGCAAAAGTTCGAGTTATATTGCCTTAAATTACCCAGCGAAATACAATGTGTTTTGTTTAGTTAGATCAAATGATAAGTTGTGTGAGTATCCTGATCCAAAAGTTCGGCAAATTGTTTCGGATCTTTTAGGTTGCGAGTGGAGAGGAACTACTGAACAGGACAATATCATAAAAATAATGTTAGATTTATCTGAACAAATTGATATTGATTGGATTACAGGAGAACCTTTTGAAGATATAATAAATGGGGACTGGAATAGAGGTAAAGATGGCTCACATTATTTACCAAATGTAATGGTTAGATATTGTACCACACACTTAAAAATGAAACCCATATTTGAATGGTGGCAAAAAGAATTAAATGAAATTTGCGAAATGAGGATAGGGTTTAGAAAAGGAGAAGAAAAACGAGCCGAAAGAATGAAAGCAAAACTTACTGAAAATGGAACTGAAGAAATAAAAATAGTTATAGGTAAACACGATAATGGAAATAATAAGTGGGGTTTAGTAGAATGGAGAATACCAAAATTTCCTTTGATTGAAGATGGATTGAAAGCAATAGATATTGAAAATTATTGGAATAATAATAAGTGGGTAGGATTTGAAAAAGGGTACTACAATAATTGTGTAGGGTGTTTTCATAGAAGCCCATTATTTTTAAATAAAATGAGCCAAGAGCATAAGAATAAAATGGAATGGTTTGCAAGAATGGAAGAACAGAATGCACCAAACACTTTCAAAAAAGATTTAACATACAGGCAGATAATGAATTGGAATACACAAACCGAATTATCTTTTGAGGATTTTTCGGAATGTGATAGTGGATATTGTGGATTATGAATACAATAGGTATAATAAGAAAGACAATGGGGGTAAAGGATAAATGGGGCGTTGCAAGAAAGTGGATCATCTATTACGATTCCAAACATAATATAAAAGAAGTTAAAAGTTTATTCAACCCAAAAGAATATAAAGGAAGCCGTCCAACCTATACAGATAAGGAGATAGTAGAGATATTAACAAAAGAACTTTAATAAATGATTTCAACATTAAGTATAATAGTATTGATTTTTTTACTAATATTGTGCCACCTGAAACGCAACCAACTTGAAAAGGAGAGAGATTATTACAGAAACATCTTTAGAAATAAATACTCAGATGATAAACTTAGGTAGAGCTTTAATATCAGTATTAATGATGCCACTTGCTATTATAGCAAGTATAGTAGTTTTATTATCTGCGATTCAAATTGCGATACATGAAACACTATGGAAAAATAAAAAATCTTAAAATAGATTTCCTTGATGAGGAAAGATTTGTTGAGGACCTATTAACTCTTGAGGGGAAAGATATTGTATTCTCCATAAATGAAAGTCAGGATTATCGCACCAATAAGCAGAACAAATTGTGGTGGAAGTATATGCAAATTATTGGATCATCCATTGGGTATTCTAAAGAAGAAATGCATGATATATGTAAAACAAAATTTCTAAGGCGTGAAAGATATGAAGATGGTAAACGATTAGAATACCTTAAATCAACAGCCGAACTAACCAAAAAGGAATTTAATGAGCTGATAAGTGAAGTTATTATTTGGGCAGCTAAAACCTTTAGCATAAACCTACCTAATGAGTGAGGATAAATTACAATCAGCAGTAGTTAAATATTTAAAGTATAAATATCCTAATGTAAAGTATTGCTCAAGTATTGCAGGAGCTTATATAAGCAGTAGAGTGCAAAGAGCTAAGATAGTTAGAAATGGTTATGT
>Ga0080013_1002503_pt1 | contig 21545 bp, 34 predicted proteins | sample ETNvirenome_6_85_FD_69236 | JGI IMG/M metagenome (GOLD analysis project Ga0080013, IMG submission 69236) | Marine viral communities from the Pacific Ocean - ETNP_6_85 (SPADES assembly) (version 2) | ecosystem: Environmental > Aquatic > Marine > Oceanic | place: Pacific Ocean | collected 2013-06-19 | reverse complement strand
GGCGTCTCTTCCTCTAACGGCTCCCATGATCCGTGATCCGTCAGCCAGTCTTTGTGAACCTGCGGTATTAGTTGAAGTAATCGCCCAGGTAGTAATATCTTCTCTATTGGACCATCTAACAAACATATCATCCTGAGTACTCGTATCTCCAACAGTCGTTTCAGTCCCAAATAAAACTAAGTGACGATCGGGTGTAGAAACTAACATATCTCTGGATGCGGTTGGTGCACCACTGACAATTGTTGCTCTAGTAGAAGTAGCAGTAGTGGAATCTGAATCCCATTCAAAAATAGGACCATTATGAATTAAGGCTAAAAGTTTTTTACCAAAATTATCCAGGGTCCATAGACCTGGGTCAATTACATAGTCACCACTAGCAGCTTCGCCCCATGCTACATAATCCGTACTATTAGTAACTGTAGCTCCTGCCGAATGAGGTGCGTTAGAAGTATTTCTTACTTCTCTGGTTACTCCTGTTAATGTATTTCCACTAATTCCAGTATAAGAAATTTCTTCTGAATCAATTTGAACATAACATGTTCCAGAGGAAGGAAATTGAGATGCATCGGTCAATATAATAGTAGTTGTGCTGTCATTAATACCTCCATTAAGTGTGGTTGTAGCTTCTCCCGAAACGGTACCTCCCCATTGTCCTAAACTCCACCCATAACCAGGAAGCTGAGTTGCAGCTCCTACAGGATAATAATGTTGAATTCTAATACCTCCAGAGGTTGTGGCACCGGATCCTGTTTCAGCAGATGACATAGTAATGGTAATGGTGGTTGAGGAAGGAACCGTTGTAATCATAAATTTAACATCATCAAAATCAGAAGCGGTATAATTGGAATTAGTAATAGTTGTAAAATTATCTAAATAGATAATATCTCCCGCAGACATATTATGGGGAGATGAAAATGTAATAGTTACAGTGGTAGATGCATTAGTAGTGGTAAAGGCACTAGTTAAAGTTGTTGTTGATTTAATAGGGTGAATGTCATAAAAAACACCTCCCGTATAGATATATAAAATTCTATTAGTTCCGATAGCTGAATACTTAAAGCCAGAACTATTAATGAATTGGTGTTGGGCTCTAGCAGCTCCCGTTAGAAAATTTTCTCCTAACTGAGACCAACCTCCTATTTTTTCAGGAGTTCCATACCTAAAACGTACATAATCTCCCGCTGTCCATTCTCCTTCAGCTCCTGTGGGGGTAACTTGTTTATTAAAACCTGGTAAAAATTCTATTTTTTGTAGCATAAAAATCCTTTTTATAACTATATCAGATTGTGGGGAATTTCAATAGATTATTAAAGGAAGGGGAAAGTGTGGTGGCATTTTCCCCCACCAGTCTTAGTGTGTATACTAATTTTTAGGTAATGTAAAGCCTTTATAATATGCTGGAAGTCCTAAGAAAGGACGTCCGTCAAATTTAGTATGCTTACCACCTTTATCGGGATTATCTCTACCAGTTACAACTTTCTTTTTGGAATCTTGGTTCCAATGTAAAAATACTTGACAATAAGATTCTCCAGTAAATGCTTCTCTCCAGTGTTCACATTCACACCCATGATACATAAGCATATCACCAGGTTTCATGTTTACTGGAATACCGGCTTTACCTGCCTTACCAGTTGGATCTAAATAAATAGGCCATTTAGTACCATCGTCTCCTATGTGCATAGTAGCAGAAATTTCACAGGCATCTCTATCAAAGTGTCTATATAATACATCTCCTTTTTTATAGATACGTGCATAAGCATATGACGGGTTTAATTTATATCCCGATTCCTTTTCCATTTTTTCAGTTAAACCATTGAGTACAGTTTCAAAAGCTATATCTGCATAGTTAGAATAAGTATTAGGTATCATTGGATCATTCCATGTTCCCCATTCTTCTGCAAATTGAGAGATATATCTTTGATCAAATAAAAACCTAGCTACGCACCTTTTATTTTTAAAGTATCGATAAATAAAATTAGCTACTTTTCTTGGAATAGCCTCTTTAATTATTTTAAACTTTGTTTTTTTGAACGACATTTTTTCCTTCTTTTTTCTGTTGTTTTTTATTTTACCTGACATTCATAGCTCCTTTTGGGATAGCTTGACAATTAAAATGCATAAACCTAAATGGTTCATAGCCCATATCTACTGGATACATGTGTGGTAAAGCTGATGGTGAAAATACTATCGTTCCCGGTTTTACCTCATAATTAATTTCATTACTGGCATAAGTTACTTTTGTTCTATCTTTTTCCGGTAATGAATTCATCAAACAACCAGGTCTGGGATCTGCAAACACAGGTCTGGGAGTAGCTTCGCTACATTTTAAAAAGTAAAAACCAGATATATGGCCATTCCAATGGGAATGAGTAACCTGGGTTCCACCTCCTTTTTTAGCAAAATCCTGTACCCACATTTCTGTCATAAATACTTGGTAATCTTTTAAATCAAACCCCATTTCTGTTAATAAATTATGTGAAGTTCCAATAATGTAATTTTGTATTTCTGAAAAATTAGGATCTCCAATTAAACTTGTCGTCTGATAAATGTAACCACGGTCTCCTTTATTACCAAACTTTTTATTTCTCGCATCTATTTCTTTTTTCATAGTTTTTTTCATTTTCTCAACATAAGGGTCAGCTGCTTTATTATATTTATCTACAAATCCAGGTGCATATCCAACCCATACAGGGGATTTAAATATTTCTTCCCTAGCTAACTGCGCAGGAAATGCTGCGGCATTTAATTTTTTAGGAAAACTGCTTTTAACTTTTTTCTTCATTTATCTAAATGGATATCCTAAGTGCCATGTAGGCATAGAATAACGCACTCCTTTCGTTACTGGTTGTACTCGATGTGATACGTGGGAAGGGAAAACAACAATAGTTCCTTTTGCTCCTACTTCTTTAGGTATCAATGTATTTTGTTTTTTATCTGGATCCGTGTTTCCAAAATTAAATTCCAAAGCTCCCCCTTCATAATCTTCAGGATCTGATAAAATTAAAACAGTCGTTATTTTTCTTATTTTTCCATGTGTGTTTGGATCATTGGGTCTGTCATAAGGTTTATCCCATGAATCTGCATGCCAACTATAGTGTTGACCTTTTTTATATATTGTAAATTGAGCGGACTCAGAAAAATCCCATTGAAAATTCCAGCCAGCGTTTACATTAGCTGTACGAACATAAGGATGAACCTCTCTATAAATCCACGGCTCATTTAGCCATACTACATCTGAATTTCTTTGCTTGTGAAGTTGTTTAAATCCTTCCTCGGTTTTTGGTACATTGCCTTTTTCATTCCCTGTAATAGCTACTTCGGGTTGTTGGGACAAACCATATTTTTTAATGTTTTCACATATTCTGTCTGGAACAGCTTTTTTAAAAAACCAAAAATAATTAGAAAGAATCATTTCTTTTTATAATCCTTATAAGGAAAAAATACCATGTTTATAATTATTCTATGCGGAATATCTGTTTGTAAAACAGCTGTATGCAAAACATTGTTAGGAAATATAACTAATCGATTGGCTTTACTCTCCACTTTATCTCCAGTTTCCATTAAAGTATATCCATTATTAGTATTAATATATAATACCGCTATTTTACATTCAGGCCATCCTTTGTTATGGGTATTCTTCATATCTCCGCATGCATCATGATGCCACCCTCGAATTATATTTGATTTATGAGATGAGGCAACATAGTTTGCTTTTACTCTGAACCATGCACGAGGATTAATAATATTTAAAACAGGATTAATCCACGGAGTATAATTACTCCATGAAGCTCTATCATTAACATGATAAAACAAATGATTGAATTGAGTATGATTTGTAATTTCGTAATTCTTTAATGGAGATTTATGATATCCTTGATAGCTTCGATCATCTGCTTCCAAATACCATGGAAAATTTTGATAAAAGATTTTATTTTGAATGTCTTGAAACACATGTTGATCTAAACAGTTATCATATATTTCAGCTACTTCTCTGATTCCTTTTAATTTTACTTTTTTGTAAATTACATTTGGACCAAGTATGTCTTTATTTATTATAGTCATCTTTTTATAACTTCTTTATATATTATAGTATATTAATGTCAAGCTTTTAGATAACTTCATAAGTTATTGTTTGTACAAAATTTAAACTATCCTTTTGATTATTAGTTATATAATACATATTAGTTGATGGAAACATAATAAATCTATTATTTAAAAGTGGTATATCCCAGCTTCTTCCTTTACGTCTGTTGTCGTCATAGTGTATTCTAACAAAGCATTTATCAACTTTTACTCCATAAAGTAAAGTGTAATCAGGCGAGTTTCGTAAATCTACTGGATCTATATTTAATAGAGGAAGGCTTACTTGTAAGGGTTTATAAATATCACCCCATGTTTTTTTATTAATTAAATTTATTTTAAATTTTAAATTTATGTGTTCTCTAACATAAGCATTTAACTTATCCCAAGTTCTTGAAAATTTAACTTTTCCATTGGTTAAGTTAGAATGTAAAATGTGATGAGCTAAATCATTTTGATCTATCTCCCAATGTTTCGGCATTGAAACATCACCATAATATATGGACTGTTCTGATAATACTTTCTTGTGCATCCCTTTATGCTTCGGGAGTTTCTTTATCCCAGGCACCAGTGCCTTCATTCCATACATAACTAGTAAGAGCTACTTTTTCTTCATCAGTTAGATCATCTGGAGCATCACCAATTGGTGAATGCCAAGTAGCTGTTGTGGTATTTAATATCCACGATGCAAAAGGTTTTTGAGGATAGAATATATTGTTATCTTCATCCCAAGTATAACCTATACCTGCATAGTTTCCTCTAAATGCTTTAGAATCATCTCCAGAGTTATGTTTTCCACCAGTTGTATTGTAAGATGTTTGAATCCATAAATGTGCAGGCCAATTATTATGTTTCTCTAGATATGCTTGCCCTACTGTTTCATCTTCAACACCGTCAGCGTTTAATAAATCTTTATTGTCTACAGCCAAAACTGTAAGAACTTTATTACCTTCAGCTTCTATTTTTGCAAAATGTGCCATTTTATTGAAATTTGTACCTTATTATTACTATACCTGAACCACCAGTACCACCTGATGAGTTGGCACAGGCATATGCTCCGGCGCCGCCACCGCCACCGCCAGTATTTACTGTTCCAGCGCATGCAGCGCATGCACCAGGATTACATTGTGATCCACCGCCGCCACCACCGACTCCACCAACACCAAACACTGTACTCGGATCAACATGAGCTCCACCGCCACCGCCGCCAGCGAAATATCTTAATGATCCACATGGTCCTGCTGTTCCAACGCAAGCACTTGGATTAATCCCTGTTCCAGCTCCTGCCCCACCTGGGCCAGATTGACCACTAGGATTTGAACCAGTTCTTGCTGTACCTATTACAGTTGCACCGCCACCGCCGCCAGTTCCCCACGTTGAGAGAGGCGACCCTGCACCTACACCACCGGGAAATCCTTGTGCTGGACTAACTGGAGGTGTATTGCCTGCGCCACCAGCATTCCCAGGATGGGGGTAGTAACCGGAACCGCCACCACCACTACCACCAGTACCTGGTCCTCCTCCAGGGCCAATATTGGGTCCACTACCAGCCCACCCACCACCAGCTGATGTTATACATGAAAAAATTGCACTAGCTCCTTGTACTCCTTGGCTACGAGGAGAACCTATCCCTCCGGCACCACCTGCACCTACTGTAATTGGATAACCTTGTACTGAAACTGGTAAAGAAGAACAAGCTGCAGCTAATGGACTTGCTGTGTAAGAGCCTGGAACATATCCTTCTCTATAACCGCCAGCTCCTGCACCACCACCAATTTGTACGCCACCGCCGCCACCACCAGCAACTACTGCATAAGAAACTGAATTTGATCCAGCTTCCTCACCTGCACAAGATACACAAAAAGTACCTGGACCTGTAAAGGTATGAATTTTGTAATCACCAGAACAAGTAATAGTTCCGCCTGTAGCTCTAACAAAAGCAGCCCCTCCACCACCAGCTCCAAATCCTAAGACTTGATAGCCAAACGATTTAATTCTTCTTGATTGTATATTTGTAAAACCCTTACCTGATGTGATAAGTTTATTTTTTAAATCTCTCATATCTAAATACCTTATGCGTCGTTAGCTGCGTCAGTAGTATAAAATAATTGAATTCCTAATAAGCGTGCATCACCAGTAAAGGTGTCACTACCATTGTCCGCATCTCTTTCTAATTGAAAAAATACTTGATTGCCATCAGCAATAGTTCCTGCAATCGTTATTGCAGAACTCACTGGACCCATTTGAATATCTTCAACGGTTCCGATACCCGCATCGGTAGAGGTTTGAGCACCACTAAAAGCGGTATTTGCAGTTTCTCCTTCCGCTACACTAAGACCTGAAAGGGACCATATACAATTACCTGTATCTGTGTTGCCCGGAGCCCACGTAGGTATAAAAGTTACCGTACCACCATTCCATGATTTAGGAAAAGTTACGGCAAACTGTGCAAATTCAGATGTACTTGCATCAAAATCCAAAACTTTAAGATCAGGGCTAAGAGCAGTTGTTTCCACTTGTTGTGCGTCAGCTCCATTAGTTTCACTTCCATACATCGCAACTGCCGGAACCCACATTGTTTGTTTTCCAGTTGTCGCAACAACGTTTCCTGCGGAACTAACAGTTCCAGTAGCACTAACATTTCCAGAAGTAGAAACTGTTATGGCACTAACATCTCCAAGATCAGCCATTACATCGAGCATGGTACTACCATCAGAATAAACAATAGTTTTAGCACCTTGTGCTAGAGTTACTCCTGTTCCTGTAGTAGGACCAAATGTTAAAGTATATGAACCTGTTGTGTTATTGAAAACTGTAAATGAGTTTTCAACATCACCCGTAAATACATTGATATTTCCTGTTAATGTTCCAAAAAGTTCTAGTGTACGATTGTGTAATTCGTCGTCTGTGGTTGAATCGTCTGTGTTAAGTGTAGAGTTATTAGAAGTTAGTGTAACATTCGTACTTCCTGCGACATTAACATTAGCCCAACCATCTATTCCTGCGTCTAATCTATTAAATGTGTAATTAACTAGATCGCCCCATGTACCTGAGTTTTCACCCGAGGTTTGTCTCTCTAGTTTTAATCTTGATGTGTAACTTGATGCCATAATTTAATCCTTATACTACAATTTTATTCTATTAAACAGTAGTAATATTAGCCCATGTATCTGCACTTCCAGTATCTATTTTACCCCATGGAACAATAGTTTGTACAGTAATATTTAAATCTATTCCCGTAATTAATATATTCTGTTCTGTGGAAATGTCTACATTATTTAGTGAAGAAGTTAAACTTTCTCCAGTTATTGTTACTCCATGTCCTTCAGCTACGGTAACATTACCTAAATAACCGGTTAAAGCTTCACCCGTAATAGAGATATTCTGTCCACTTGATATGGAGATAGTACCTAAACCAGAAGTTAAAGCTTCACCCGTAATAGTAACATGAGCAGCTGATCCTGTAACAACATTTCCAATAGCTGTATTTGCTTGTGAACCTGTAACTGTAAAATATGCTCCTCCGACAATCGTAACATTAGATACGGCGCCAGTTAAAGCTTCACCTGTTATATCGATAATATTCTGACTGGTTGTAGTAACATTACTTAGATTAAGAGTAAGGTCCTCGCCAGTAATAATCGCACCAGCCCCTGAAGCTATTGTTATACTACCTAAATTAGATGTTAATTCTTCGCCTGTGATTGAAAAAATACTTCCAGTTCCTGCGATAACAGTTCCGATATAAGTATTCCATTCTCCAGAATTCCATTCATTTCTACCCCAACCGACACCCCAATTAAGATCACTTGTAAGTGGTAAACCAGTTTGAGATATTATTGATCCAGTTCCCTCAAAAATTGAAACATTTGATACAGAAGTAGTAAGAATTCCTGCGCTTGTAACTGGAACAGCAGAATGTGAATTATTCCAAGTTCCTACATTCCACTGACCATATCCATATGTACTCGCCATAAGGAGTTACCTCCCTATGTTATACGGATCAGTGCAGTAGAAGCATTGGCATTTGGAAACTGAATCTCGAATGTACCGTTCGTTGATGTTTTAACACTTCCGAAATCTAAAACAGCAATAGCTGCATTAGAAAAGGTAGTATTATAAATCACTGCAGCTTGAGCTGAGATTGTCGCATTAGCCCATGAGACATTATCAGCATCAAAAATCGCAGTACTTCCATCAAGCGTTACAGCCATACCTGTCATCGCTGCTCCACCTGCTGTGTAGTTAGTTCCACTAGCTTCATTCGTAGTTGCATAAGCTGTAGTGGAAGCATTCAATGTTGCTGTGTTATCAAAGAGAGCTACTTTTAAAGTATCAGCTTCCAGATTAGCAGTGGTATCCATCAAGTCTTCTTTAAAGACGTTGCAAAGTGCTTGTACGATCGCCATTTTATTGTCCTCCTGTTAAAGTATTCTCACCAAGAGGACTGCCAGGAAAAGTATAATCAGTTCTTCTTCTTCTTCGAGCTTGATTATTAATCGTAGCAACCGCTTCGGTGTATTTTTTATTGTATATTGTATAGTCTTCTATGTTCTTTGTAAAGAGATTTGCTTCAGAAAGACAACCAAAAAGTAAACCATAAGGAGCATTATTCGAATACCAATTAGTTGTTACATTAGAAGATAAACCAGCTATATTAGAAGTATATCCTAATTGACACGTATATCCGCTATCAGGTGTAGGAGCTATTAATAGAACATCATCTGTAAAATTGGCAAAATATTTAGGTACTCCTGTAATTGATACATTAGGCCAGTATTCTTGTAAATATTCTGTAGGTTTAATCTGTAAAAAACTTTTCTCACCATTAACTATTACATTTAAATAATTAATTAATTTAGTACTTGTGGGAATATTTAAATAGGGATCATTAGCAGTAAAGGCAGAAGCTTGTTGTGATTCAAAGCCTATAGGATCAACTTCTCTCGATAATCTAAATTCTGTTGCTGCTATAAAATTTGGAATCTGGGCAACGAAATCAGTTCCTGTATTTTCCATCCAGGTTTGAATATCACTTGTTAGACTTGTGTATGTCATCGCCATTTTTCTTTTCCTTTTTTAAACCGTGCCCTTTTAACTTATGCTTATCCTTCTCAGCCACACTAAATTTTGACCAAATGTTTCCTTTAAATGCATGTGTTCCATAATGAGTTAGTGGACTCATTAGATCAGCATAAATCTTTCCTTTTATTTTTTGCCAAAGTCGACAAAAAGCATAATCCTCACTTAAATATCTATTACTTTTTTCATCAATAATACAGTCAAAAAATGCATAACAATTATTTGATTTAAAAGACTGACCATTGATAATCTGATCAGTCGTATATTTAAGATAAGGAAAAGCTTTTATTAGCTTAAAAAAGACTTCTTTTTTAATCAACATAAAGCCAGTAGCAGAATCCAGGACCTCCACGAATCCTTTATCCATTTGAATATTTTTAGGATTAACGAAATTAATGTTATAACCTAGAGATTTTTGCTCCAACATATCAAACTCTCCTTTCTTACACATTTTTTCAACACCTTGCCAATCTATACTTTTTCGAGGATATACTCCTGTAACTATATCCTTATCGAAGTCAATCATTCTCTTAACACTTGCTGCTGTAAAACCTATATCAGCATCAATAAACATTAAATGAGTATGCTCCTCTGGTTCTTTTTCACATAAATCTAAAAATTGAGCAACAAGAGTATTTCTCGCCCGAGTAATAAGACTTTCGTTTCCCATTGTATTTATATGTAATTTCCAATCTTTTTGTTGAGAAAAAAGAGATGATAGTTTTAATACTCCATGAAAATAGCCTTCGCATAATAGACCTCCATATGCAGGGGTTGATAACGTAACGCCAATTTTTTTATGTTTTGGAATATCTTTAGATTCACTATCACTCATGTGATAACGATAGTAACACTTCCTAAGCCAGATGTTAACAAATTTGTTGTAATTGAACCAAGACCATTGTATTGTGAAGGAATTGTCGGTGGAAAAATAGGTTCAAGCTGGTCAGGTACTCCTCCCGTTTGAGATAAGTTCGCTTGAGGTCTAGCATTTTTTAAAGCTGTCGCATCAGTAAAATAAGTTAAAGAGAGCTGAGGTTGTTTAGGTTCCCATTCTGAATCATGAACGAAAGCTCCAGTCCATTCAAATCTCATTTCATTATAAGGAAAAGCTAATCCACTTCTATCTGAAATTGCAAGTGCAAATTCTCCTGGAGCCCACTTCTGAAAAGGGGCTCTTTTAGGTCTCTTTCCTTGTCCTGGTAAATTAGACATAATATTTAAGTTCCGTTATAATATGAAGTCGATGGAATAATCTTAGTTGAAGGACTATCATCACCAGCTATTAGTCTTTCAAAAGCAGATTCATAATCTATTTTTAATTCCGCACGCCTATTAATATCAATATTAGGTCTTTTTTGAGATAAAAAGAAAGTTAGTCCCGAACACATACATTCAATCGCACGCGAGGGAACATCTGTATTTTGTTCTACTCCAGCAACAGTACTTGCTGTAACGTCCATAATTCTTCGAATCCTCCAATAATTTACAACATCTGTGGAATCATCTGGAGCTGGATATAAATAAATCTTAGGTGTTGATGTTCTTTGAAGATAGAACTGAGTCGGTCTTGACTCTGTTGCTTTATTTTGAATCGCTGAATAATCATTAAGACCTAATCTTGACATCGCATAATATAATCCAGTACTTTCTTTAATATTAGCATTAATTATATCTATCGTATCTGCGGGAAGATCGTATGAGATTGTACTCTTAACTATTGTTAAATCCTTTTCTTCGACAGTCCATTGATTATAACCACGATTAGCCCAATCACTAAACATAATATTTAAACTACGTCTAGCAGATCGTACATCATAGCCTAGAATTGGATCTCCTCCAATTCGATCATATGCTTCTTGTATTACGTCATTTACCGTTAAAGCAAATGTCGCTTGATCTGATAAAGCCATTTTTGATTATCCCCAAAATGCTGTAATTGCAGTAACATTTGTCATTGTTGCATTACAATTGGTTGAAAATCTTATTCCTTCTTGTGGAAACGAAATCCATATTTGACCACTATCAACTCCTGCTGCAGTATCCATCGTTAATAGATTAGTTCCTCCGTCGTCAAAAACGACTGTTCCTGCATTAGCTGTTGGAAGAGCTACGCAACCATAAAGTCTAACGGGTCCTGCAGAAATTGCTCCAGTTGTTGTTCGTCTAACTGCTGTAATATTTGATCCTGCCATATTCTTCTCCTATGTATATTTTACTAAGTTCGTTAATCTCTTTTCAAGATCAACAGCCCTTTGCATTGGGCTAGTATATCCTGTTATCTGGGCGAGTAAAGCTTTTTGATTCTCCTTTTGTTGAAGGTCGCTTAGAACAGTCGTACCCTTATAAGGATCTGCTGTTTCCCCTTCCCACTCAGGGACATCAAGTGGTACACCTGTGGTGAAGCTCTCGAAAGTATCGATAACTTCTTTAATTCCGTCTAGTTTTTTTTTAAGTTCTTTATCGGATTCTTCTTCTTCCAATTTACCTTTTTCTATAAGCTCCTTAGCTTTAATAACAGCTGCTGCATCATATTCAACTTGTCCTTCTGTATCAAGTGTTTCATATTCACCAACCTCTGTCTCTAATTCCTTCTTTGCTTTTTCTTTTTCTGAAAATTCTAAATATTTCTTCTTCTTTTCATCTTCAGCGTCATCGTCATCTTTTTTAAAAAAATCAGAAGCTTTGTCAGCAGCGGTCTTTAACCATTCAGGACCATACTGATTCCAATATTCTTTAAATGCATTCTCTGCCATAACTTATAAAACCTCTAATTTACTAAAAAATAAATCGCAATAATTACTACCACTACAGTAGCGGATATCTTTGGATTAGCTTTTGCTAGTGCCCAAAGTTGTTTTACTTTTTCCATAAATTCCTCCGTTATGAGAGGGCCCGAAGGCCCCCTAAATTATAATTATGTTACGCTGTTATTCTGTATATACGATACTGTAACTACACCTTCACCAACAGATCCATCGCCATCGGTTGCTGTAAACTGAGCAATTACATTAGCATCAGTTGTTCCTACATCTGCCAATGCGGGAATTGCTGCAGCAATTGGTCGTGTTCTTGCTATCGTTTTTGCAGTTGTTGCAGCAATCATTGCTGTTCCATTTGCACTTGTTCCCACAGATAAAGTTGCAGCATTGGTATCGTCACCTGCGATGATGACATCCATTGTAACATCAGTTATTTGTGAGTTTGCCGGAATAACACCTACTGTAGTATTTGCACTTGCTCCGCTCAAAGTTATTGATTTTGATTGTGACATTTCTACAAAACCAACGTTTGTGATATCAGAACCTACAGTAGTTCCTGTTGTTTCTCTTATCGTTCCAGCTTTTACTGGACCCGAAAATGTTGTTGTTCCCATAAGTCTATCCTCCTTTTAAAAATAGTCTGCTTGCGCAGTCGTCTGGGTTGTTACTAGGCGCCGTTAAGCGCCTAGTATTTATTTAGTTATTACGCTCCTTCAGTACCGTAGATTCCTCTCCAGTCTGTAAAGCCAAAAGAATATCTTTCTCTTGTTTTGTAACGTAAGTTGCCAGTTCCAAAATCGCCTTCTACAGCTTTTTTGATTGGTGCTCTGACAAAGTGTTTCATTCCATCTGGACAATCAGTACCTATGAACCATTGATCTGCGTCCGTAAGTCTTTGATTGACAACCACACCGCCTGGAATCATACCTAATGCTCTTACAGCATTGATATCATTATCAGCAGTTCCTGGTCTTAGATTAGATTTTAGCACTCTTTCAGCAACGAATAGCAATTCTGGAGGACAAATTAATTTTTGTCCTACCAATGCTATTGGGATTTCTCTGTCGTCTTTAGCTTCTGCTATTTGAATTAGCAAAGTTTCTAAAGAAGTTTCAGATAAATCAGCTGCTGTTGCCAAAGTGTTGGACTGCGTACTACCGCCTCCAGTTGGATGTGAAGCACTTAATAAAGATACCCCGTCTCCTCCTGTTGATGTAGTAGTAGCGTTATTCAAGACATTTGCACCTTTGATCTCTTTAGTGTGTTGCATTGATCTTGCCAATGCTCTTGCGTATTTCGCACCAAGAGAGCCGTACAAACCATCTTCTTCAGCTTCTTCTGTAATAGAAAATGCTAAAGCAACTGTTTCGTGAACGTACCTAGCGACGTAGCCTTCTCTGCCACTATCGTAAGTAATCATTGCACCTTCTGCCTTTGTTGGCGCTTCTCCGAAGCCGATCATTTGAACGTCTTCTTCGAATGCCTTCATAGATTGCTCTGTAGAATAGATTGCTCTCCATTGTTCTGGATAACGATCATATTCCATACCAAACACGGTATTTAAACCTAGGTTGAGCTGTTTGGTAAATAATGCTCTATTTAAAGCCATAACATATCCTCCTAAATACCAGCCGTGTTAGCTCTAAGCTGATGGTTGTTTATATAAACTTCCACACTAGCTGCTGCTCCCACTGCATTGCCTGGTTCATCGATCAATCGTAATATTCTTATAGGAAGTGTAGCAGTGACAGCAAATGTGCTCACTGTTATTTCCTGTTTTGAATATCCAAAGTCAGTATTCCCAGCTGTTAATGTTACATTCGAATTCAAGCCTACGTCTGTGTTAGCAAACGTTCCGTCGCATTGAACTTTGAATGTTATGTCTGGATCATCATATACCCATGCCTTGACCGATGAATTGGTCTTAACAGTGGTACTGGCAGTCCATACTTTGAGGAATTTTACATCCCCAGTAGATTGATCTGTATACTCGCATCCCGCAAATACGCCAATCGGCTTAGTGTCATTAGCCATAAGGGTAATTGTCCCGTTGGTTAATAACTGAACTGCATCTCCTGTGAAGATAGAAGTTCCAGAGCCATTAGCGATCTCGTATGCATTAGCACGGATCACACCACCTGACATATGTCTCATGGGTGTAAACCCTTGAGGCGCGTCTAAGTTAGCCATAATAATCCTCCTTGATTATTTTGTTACTCTTTAAAACCGCCTCTAGTGACTTCTGTTTTGTAGGTCTTTTCGATAGGATTTCCAGGTTTTTCAACTTTGTGCAAGTCTTGAGCGACTGACCTTTCAAGATTTTTTGTTCTCCCGTGATAATATTCATCACGTTGTTTCTTCATCTCAACAGGCATTTCACAAAGAAGCATTCCTTCTACTCCTATATATCCAGCAAATTTGCCATGTTCCATCGTAGGAAAGTTTTGTTCCTTGACCGTCTTAGGGTCACGAGGTTTCCATCCCTCTCTCATACGTCTAGCAACATTTGTTGGTGTCTCTTGACCTAAAACACTGGTTGCAATCCAACGTTGAACGTAACCTTCTCTCGGTTGAGGTGCTTCCAATAAGTCAGTAGGACGCCACTGATTTTCACGAGTAGATTGCTCTTCACGTGTTTCGTTTTTTATTTTATTATTATCCATAATAGCAGGCTCCTTTATTGTTGACCTGTATCACTAAGGTCTTTTACTTCCTTAGCAAAACGTTTCAGTGCCGTCTCATCATTTATATTAATACCGAAACTCTTTGCGGTATTTAAATCCTCTTGAGTGAGCTTAACTCTGTTACTCTTTCCAGATTTTCCTCTGGAAACTGCAGCAACGGGAGATTGCACTCTAGCTGTTTTTGATTGTACCTTATTTTCGTCTTCTGGTACAGCTTTTTTATCAAAGAAACTAGGCAGTGTTTCTTTAAGCCGTTTATCCATTTCGTCGTAGTATCCTGGATCATTAACGTCCCATCCTTCTTCTGTTAATTCTCCATCGATTCCATAAACTAATGAAGTTGCTCTAGAATGACCTGGTTTATTAAACCAGAATCCATTTTTTTGAACCCAGTCCCTAGCTAGTGGAGGAATAGATTTTTTCTCTGATTCTTCTTTAGAAGGTTTCTCTTTTACAGCTTCATCATCATCTAGCTGTCGTATTTCACTACGAATATCAGCCATTTTTTCCATTAGTTTTACTTGTTCTTCAGTATTACCTTCGTCGATAGCTGATTTCATTTGTTTAGAAACATTTTCGTAATTATTTTTAAAACCAGTCTTTAAGCTTGTTCTAGTTTTACCTTCCAGATTTTTATATCTTTCTTCCCACTCTAATGCTTTTTTTTCAGCATCAGAACGCTTTCCCACTTCTTTGGCGATACGCTTTCTAACTTTTTCTGAGTAAGGTAAATCAGAAGAATACTGTGGAATATCTTTTTTTACTTCTTCTTTTGGTGGTTCTATTTTAGGTGAACGTTCGTAGGTCTCTTGTTGTGCATCATCCTTAGCTGGAGCTTCCATTTCTTCTTGAAGCTTCTCTAAAGGATTTTTTTCTACTTCTACTTCCTTAACATCTTTCTCATCGAGATTAACCTCGATTTCTTTTTTCTTTTCTTCTGGCATAGTTTCTCCTATGTTTACATAAATTAATTTATGTTTACTATATATTACGAGATATTATATCTGGGTTTTCCAGTGTACCTAATACCTCATCATCATTTATTAACACCATTTTAACATTTTGTACAGAGATTTTTGCACCTGCGTATCGTCCATAAAGAATCCAGTCCCCTACTTTACACCAGGGCTTTTTTCTATCAGAGTAACACTCTGGTCCCATCACGATTACTTGACCTATACTGTTTAAATATGATTGATCTTCTCTACTTTTATCAGTTAATATGATTCCTCCCTTTGTCTTTTCTACTACTGGTACGGGTCGAATAAGTATGCGATAACCTACGGGCTGAGGTAATTTCTTAGGTGTGGGAATAGTATCGTCAGTCGCCCATGTTTCCATTTTATTCATCATCTACTTCTCCTTTTCTATATTTTACTACAAGATCATTTATGATCTCAAGAGATTTATTTAATCCCTGATTATAACCATATATTCTTTTAAACTCAGATAGATCCTCTACACCTTTATTCAAAAGATTATTACCTAATTCTTGTTTATGAGATTTAATATTATTTTTGATTGCTTGAAGTAGCTTCTCCATATTTCCTTGCAATCTCTTTTAGTGTATCATCAAAAGATTTATTAACTTGTTTCGAAGCCAGTGCGAATAATTTAGGCTTAATAACTTTAATAGACATTTTTTTATTTTCTAGAAATTTTTTAGCTTGTCTAATATCTTCTCCCTTTACACTCATTTCTTTTTATCACTCCTTGCAACCCGTGATGCAGTTTCAATAATTTTAGCTTTTGCTTCAGCATCCAATCTTCGTTGAACATGTTCGTCCTTCTTTTCTCCTGATCTGAATCTTTGTTCCCTGATTTCTAAATCTTTTTTCTTTAACGCGAGTCCTTCCATTTTAGCTTGTGCCTCGACATCTTGTTTTTGTTGTTCGACTGGAACTGGCATTGAACCAGCGAGTTGTCGTGCTGCTTGTGCTGCTGCAGTTGCGATTGCATTTTCTTCTTTTATAGGAAGCTCTTTAGGTGTTTCACCTTCAAGCTCTTTATTAAACTCTCCTGAGGATGTTGGAGTCTGAGGCGATGCTGATTGCATCTGTTGTTGATATAAGTATGCCATATGTTGACCAAGATGAGCCAGCATTGGAGGATAGAGCATCTCACGAGCTGCTTTACTTCCAGCATATCGAGGATCTGCCATAAATTGTTCATGAACTGCAATATGGGCAGCTTGATCTTGATCTTCAAAAGCTTTAATTGCTTCTCCATTTAAAACAGCCATATTCTCTGATACTGGATCACGTCTAGGTGTAAGTTCGTCTTCGAGTAATAAGTTCTCATAATCGGGTACATTTAATGATTGTAAAAATCTTCTATATGCTTCTTTAACATTAATAAGTTGAGGTGCAGATTGTGCGAGTTGTAGACCTGTTTGAGCTAAAGCTATTCTTTGAGCTTGAGAAAAAATATTAGGATCTGATACAGGAACTACATTAATATTCTGATCAAAATCTTTTCGTCTTATAACTTTCTTTTCCCCTATAACATCATAGGGATATTCAGCATCTAAATATTCTCCATTCAGTTTATAGATTAATTGAAACTCTCTTCCTTGTGCTTGATGAATTCTTTTATGTATTGCACTAAAGACTTTCGATCCTTGTTCGATTAAAGCAATCGTTGTTCCAACTGGACCTGATGCAGCAGAGTCACCTACCATCGCATCGGCGATAGAAGCAAAACGTCTACCAGCTTCTGACATTAGTCCTAGAAGTTGAAGGAGCGTTTGACTCGGTTCTTTGAATGGAAGAGGGACAAAGCTTTTTCTTAGATCATCTCCATAAGCTTCGACTTCTACCCATTCTCCTGGAGAAACTGTAATATCTCCACCTTCGATCCGTGCTCCTTTAGCACGAAATCCTCCATTTAAATTTGAGAATGCAGCAGAATCCAATAAAGCTCTTAATGCTCCCGTACTCGCGTGTTGTAATCCGCCGATCATATGAATTAGTCCAAAGCCATAGAAACCTAAGCCTGGAAGATATTTATAATGGACGAAATAATTTCTTTTCTTCATCAGTAGATCAAACTCTTGCCAGTTTCTTCTTACTGATAAAACTTGTCGAGTTTCATAGTCTATCGTTACAATATAAGGAAGAGCTAGATCGCTTTTATCTTCTCCTAAATCATAGTCAGCGTGAATCTCTAAAACTGTATGAAGATTATCAGCCATTGACGGACTCATTCCTTCTAAACGTTGTAGTGTTTTTTGAACTGAATCTTGTGTATTAAGATTGTATCCTTGTTCTTTCGTAATAGGAACTTGACGATAATATCCCGAGACCATATACTTTTTAATTTCATTAACAGATTGTTTCATTACTTGGGTATATCTCTCTGCTGAAATTAAATCAGTATTATCATTAGAGATTACTAATTCCTCTGCTGGCACGAACGTTGTACAAATTCTATCTAGGGTATTATCAAAATATACTTTTTTAAATGCGCTTCCTGCCAAAGAAAGATAAAATAACATTTGATCCAGTTCATTAAAATAATCTGGAATCTGGGTAGTAACTTGATAATTCATAAAGTCCTGAACTCGCTGTGCTTGATTGATTTTTTTATCTGTGGTTTTTCCAATAATTTGAGTTTTTACTGGACCTTGAGCTGGAAATAATTCAGAGATAGCTCTAGCTTGAAATTGAGTTGCTGCTTCTGCAAGTAAAGGATGATGAACACCCGAAGCACCTGGAAAAGGATCACTTCTATCCTCGACGATTACTCCAAGCATCTTTAATCCCTTAGAGTATTGATCCTCCCAATTTTTTCTAGAGGACTTATCATCTTCATAAGCTTTAATTAAATCATTAGCTAATTTACCTATAACTGGTTTACCTAAACTTTCAGCTAGATTTTCATAAAAGTCCCTCTCTAAAGGAGTTTGATATTCTTCTTCACTCCCGGGAACATCTACTTTTATTTCTTTACCTTTATCGTCTTTATAAGATAAAGGTTTTTCTTTTAAATCTACTTCGAGTTCTGCCATTATGCAGCACTCCTTTTTTTACCCATTTTTTTGAAAGTCTTAGTTTGAATCCATTTTTTCTTATTTGTAGACATATTTCCTCCGTATAAGCCATATTAACTTGTTTTTGGAGGATTTGGAAACAAAAAATTAGGTTTTATTGCATTTACACTGACATTTCTTGGCGAATGGCCGTGAGATAAATTCTATGAACTTAAGTATTGTTTTTTTAATCATTTTCCTTGTCCTCTGCTTGGTTTTCTTTTACTTCTCTTATTAGGGCGTTTAACATGTCGTCCCTTACGCTTCTTATGTACCTTCTTTAAGTGCTTATAGCCATAACTAGGCTTGGTCATCTAATGTCTTACTTTTTTCTTAAATAATTTAATTGCTTTTTCCCAAGTAATATCAATTGGAATATTTTTAACACCTACCTTTTTTAATTTGTCTCGAATAGTTTTTCCTGGTACTTTTTTAAGTTCGCTATAATATATTCCCATAATTATGCTTGTTTTGGTTTATCGGCACTTCCTAGTAAAGGAAGCTCCTCTTCTTCTGTCATCGTTATTCGGGCAGGATTCGTATGTGTAAATCCTTCTTGCTTCGCTTGATCGACTCCCGATAGTGTCTGATACGATGTAGTAGGTGCTGACAATAAGCTTTTAGCAGCTCCTGTAACTCCTTTCGCAACACTTTTTACTGCGCTTGTGAAAGGTTTTGTAAACGATGAAATTCCGAATCCCATAATATCCTCCTTAAGGTTGTGGTGGGTAGTAATCTTTTTCTTTTAGTAACTCGTCGGTATTAAATTCTGTTTCAGCTTTATTTGTATGCGTGAATCCTTCTTTCTCTGCGGGGGCAAAGAGGTCTTTGACAAAATCCACATGTTTCTTAAGTTTCATATGCTCATAGACCTCTTTAAAATTTATTTTTTTCTTTTCAGCCATAGCTATATTTTACTTTTTTCTTTAATTACTTCTTAACTTTTATCAAATCTCTTTTTAAGAGCTTTAATAAGGGCCATATTATTTATTTCTGTATTACCTTTTGCTGCATCTTTTAATTTTTTAACATCAGCGTCCGATACAGGATATAAATCTTTAGCGTCCTTTTCTACTTGCTTCTTAGTATATTTTTTTATCTTTTCTTTAGTTGTTTCTTTCTTTTTAAATTTACTAGCCATATTTTTTACCTATTGCTTTCGCTTTCGCGTAACCTTTTGCTTTATTTTTATTAGCATTCGACTTCTCATTAATTTTCACCTGTGGGCTTAACGCACCCACTGATTGTTGAATATCAAGCCACTCCTCGTGAGACATATCGTCCGATCCCTCAGTACCTATAAGAGCACCCATATGATCAGGTAGACTGTGTGGTTTTTTTACTTTAGGCATAATTAACCTTTTAATTTATTAATTAAATGTCGATTAACAGAAGCGTATTTATTACTTTTTTTCTTAGCCTTAATTTTCACCTGTGGGCCTAACGCACCCACTGATTGTTGAATATCATGCCACTCCTCGTGAGACATATCGTCCGATTCCTCAGACGTACCCCCGATAGGTAGATTTGGATCAGGTAGACTGTGTGGTTTTTTTACTTTAGGCATAATTAATCCTTTAATTTTTTAATCGAATGTCGATTAACAGAAGCGTACTTGTTGCTCTTAGCTGCATCTTCATCAGCAGAAGCTTCTTTTTTTCTTTTAAATATTTTTTTAATTTTCTGCTTTAAAATTTTACTAGATCGAAGCGGACCAAACATAATATCTGCAGCCATTCCTGACGTTGATTTTGTTGTCATTATAGTCCTCCCACTGTATATTTAAATTTAGGAAGAAAAGGATACTCTGTTGATTCACGCGAAGCTTGCTTCACAACCTCGTCTCCTGGATCTAATATTGCTTTTTTAATCATTGCTGCAGGTTGAACTGCTTCAGGAAACTTTTCATAAAATCTTCTATTCGCTGCCTTTACTTGCTCGACACTGTATGTTTTTGCTCCTAGCTTAGGTGATGCTCCCACCTTTGCGAAAGGATTATTTTTAATCGTCATCTTTGTATACCTCCGATGTTGCTATTTTGTTATTAATTATACCTTGAAACGTAGAAGAAAGAAAGCTTGGAATGAGGAATTCTGAAATAATATTTTCGGGATGTCTAGTGTTTAAAGCTAAGCATGGGGCTCCCTTTTCGTCCCATACGCATAGTGCGTATCCCTTTATATCCACCTTATCTGTAAGCCTCATAGTATTTTTTAATAGATCATCCCTTAAAAACTCGTTAGCTTTTCTTTTTTGATCCGCACGGATTTTCTCTTTATTAACGTATTTAAGAGTAATAGTGCTTTTCTGTTTCTTTATATCTTCTGGCATTTCTATCTATCATATCATCGGGATCATCTGGATGTGTTATTAAAAACCCTTCCCTGATCCTCATTAAAGCTTGTACAACTGTGTCAACTATATCATCAAACTTCCCATAAGGAAAGTGCGCACATTCCTCTAGAACCGAGCTTTTAAAGTCGTCGTCCAATATATGAATCAATCCAGCCTCGAACATGGGAGCGACGCTATGGCAACGTGAGACCTTATCTTTTTCTGGACTGAACTCGACGACGGGAAGACCCGCACGTCGCAGATCCTGGATCAATGATTGTCCAGAAGCTCTTTTCTCGATTAAAATTTCATCAGGCTTATAATTAAAATAACTATCACGCGCACGCTTTCTTAGATCGGGATACTCCAGTCTTTCTTTCCAAGCATCTAGCATTAAACATGCTGCGGATGGAATCCCATTATCGTCATAGACGTTGAACACTCCCCACGTCGTACACGCAGTGTAATCCGCAGAGGCTTTTGTCGAAAAAGCTGTATCATAAGATTGAACGATATAAGAACAAATCGGTAATTCTTTTTCCGCATAGATTTTCCACCAGTCCCGTTTAAGGA
>Ga0080013_1002502_pt1 | contig 21547 bp, 27 predicted proteins | sample ETNvirenome_6_85_FD_69236 | JGI IMG/M metagenome (GOLD analysis project Ga0080013, IMG submission 69236) | Marine viral communities from the Pacific Ocean - ETNP_6_85 (SPADES assembly) (version 2) | ecosystem: Environmental > Aquatic > Marine > Oceanic | place: Pacific Ocean | collected 2013-06-19 | reverse complement strand
CGAAAAATATCGTAAAATTATTTTAAGTCGTGATATGGACTTAAAAAATTTCAAAAATAAAAAAGATTTAGCCTGATAAAAAAGAATTTGTGTGGGGGACCCTTATAAAATAAAAAAGGTCGTAAAAATCACAAAGAATAAAAAAAACTCGTCTCAAAAATTTCAGGGCCGATAAGTTTTCTGTATTACAAATCGATATATCTTAACTTTTCTCTTTTTAGGTTTTCTTGGCCTTACACACCATATTACAATCTTACAACAACATAGATTTAGTATCATTAATATATAATAGATTTTTATAGATCTTCAAGGTCGCTGTCGCTCGAATGATCGCTCAGTTCAGGTTCTTTATTCTGCTCTATTGGCATGGAATAACAAGGTTTTTCTGCATTCATTCGGCCATCAGCGACTTTGAGGATATTATTGAAAATTTTGAGTAAGTCAGGTCTTATAGATAGAATTTTTTGAATTTGTTTCACTTCTATTATATTTTCACACTTGATCGCTTCACTCATTATACTTATTAAAAAGAAATTAATTTGAAATTAATTTGAAAAGGTTAATGATCCATCTGCGTTAAAATAATAGTGTTGATCGTATAAGACCCACATATTAATATCTTTATTGTGGGCCGTAGGAAGCGGAGACGCACCGACACCATTGACATTAAGAATGAGATTTGTCTCTTGACTTAAAGTCTGTGTGTCTACACCACTTTCAATAGCGGTCCGCTGGAAACTTTCAAGGTCAATACCGAAGGGGCAGACATTAATAGTCGCTCCACCCTGCGGGCATAAATCATTACCGCCTCCATCTGTATTGTCTCCATTACTTAGACCGACAACATTAGTCCCGTATGTGATAGTGGATAAATAACCCGAAGGAGTCGTGAAGCCTAGTGTACCGAAAGCTTTGGCTAGTTCCATAAGGCACTCACCACGGGCTCCTGATGGATCAACAACACCAGCACCGACAGCCGCCGCTACATTACCCCAGCACTGAATAGGCGTAGGAGGATAGACAACAGAGCCGACTTTAATCTGCCACGAATCAACATTCGCATTACCAGCGTAAGAAAGATTAAAGCACTCGGCCGATGTAATACCCGTGCCACCTGCATAATTACTATCGCTCGCCGTCCAGAATAAACTCTTAATACTTCTCTTTCTCGCAGGCATACGGATTGCGATTTGTCCCGCAGTCGCCGCTGGGACAACACCCGTAGCGTGTTCCCAGTCTTGACCTGAAATAACTAACTGACCTCCCATCATCTCCTGCACGCCTCTAAACTGATCTATTACATCACGACCGACTTCAACGAGGGAAGCTACATAAGCAGCACGGAGAAACGATACGACACCTACACCGGGATTAGCAGTCCAGCATCCCATATCAGCATCAGTAGCGATAGTAAAAACGAGGGTCAACGGATTAGCAGGGTCAATAAGAGGGAGAGGAATAAGTTTATCCTGTGTAAATAATCCTAATGTGGGTTGATGAGTCATTCTTACTGCTGCCCCTGCCCCGAGATTTGCGGCGACATTGTGTTGTTGCGAGGTGTAAGCATCAGCGGGAAGAGCGACAGCCTGAGGTGCGACAGACTGAGCTAGAGCACCATTATTAACACGACTCGATCCCGTGATACTATCAGCAGATCTACCTCCTCTCGTAGTTTGTGCCATAGTTAAGACGGAGTTATGAAGACGATTGTACGACTGCGAATCACATATAATTTTTCCTCCTTGTTCCAGTCTTACTTGGGAGAATAAACTCGCTGCCCCAGCGATGTCAAGTCCTAGGGTTTGAGCCCCCGACTGATTTAATATTTCAAATTCTAAATAAGAATGGGCTGGATCTAAGAGGGCATTCGTATTAGGAAGCTCAATTCTAATCTCATTGTTTCCCGAAGCTGAAAAGGTTGACCCATTAGACGGGAAATATTTACGCCTTTTAGATAAGGCAGGGACACTTAAAGGAAGGACTTTGGAATAATCAATACTCGAAGGAAGGACACGCTCAGCCATTATTTTTATACTATAATGGATAAAAAAAAAAATAGAGATTAATTTTTAGTTTTTTAACGAAGTATGCTCTGCTTACATAGAAACCCTGATAGTTCCACTTTCATCTATGTAATATAAAGAATCGTAAGCCACATAGGCATCGATATTTTGAGCCTCTGCAGAAGCGGCTCCTATATTCAAGAGAAGAGTGATTGGGGTGGCACGAGAAGCAGTATTGACACCTGATTCAATTGCGGTGCGTTGGAAACTTTCAAGATCAATACCGAATGGAGCGAAAGCGTACGGCGTATTTAGAGCACCCGGACCCGATGGGACAGGCATACCCGCATTGACACCCGAAACAGCCATATAGTTAATCGTCGATAAGATCCCGCAGCCGTGAGTCGTTGAAATAGTGCCGAAACACTTTTTCAATTCCATAAGGGTCTCGCCACGAGTAAAGTGAGGACCATTCGCACCACCGAAATCACATTCAATAGGAGTAGGAGGCACCATGATTGACCCGATTTTCGCCTGATAGTTTGTGAGACCGAGATGACCGCCGAAAGATAGATTAAAGCCTGCGTCTTGATTGACAGCTGCCCCGTAGGTTTGAGAAGCACCGACGAAGAAAATAGACTTCATAGACTTACGACGAGCAGGGACATTCAAAGAAACCGTTCCACCCTGATTCGCAGCGATATTAGAGTTGAAGTGAGTGAAATCTGTGCCGTTTAATACTAGTTTTCCACCTGATAATTCTTGGACCATGCGGAGCTGAGAATTGACAACAGGAGGGACTTCGACCATCTGTGCGACATATCTTACATCATCAATAGTGTAGTTTCCACCGGGAGCAGCACCGAAGGCACCGACATCAAGAAGAGGAGCGAGCTCTAATTCAAGAGTGATAGGAGACGACCCTAACAACTGCAGGGGGACCATCTTATCCTGTGTAGTGCCTAAGAGACCATTGACGAGAGGAATACAGAATTCCCACTGTACTCCATTAGCCATGAGACCCGCAGACTGAGTAGCACAGGAGGCGAGAGTCGCACCTGAAATATCCGCAGGAGGGCAGGGGAGCTCATTATTGTTATTGGCACCATCATTAGCACAGCGAGTCGCCTCTGTAATAGAGCGATGGGCGTTAAGATTCTCGTCTCCTTGTGTAGGGAGTAAAATCGCCGAAAGTAATTTATTGTAGTGATTTACATCACTTAAAATATTTCCGCTCTGTTCCACCCTCATACGGCGGATAAAAGAGTGTCCGCCGCCGAAATCAACACCGAAGGCTTGACCTGATCCGTTAGTAAAACGAAATTTTAAATAAGAATGTTTAGGATCTAGGAAGGCATCACCCGAAATATCAATACGGATAATATTATTTCCATCACTCGTGAAGGAGGCACCATTCACGGGGAAAAAGGTCCTGCGTTGTGATGTGCTGTCAACAGCGAGAGGAAGCACTTTGCGATAGTCAGCATTGGAAGGAAGCACACGATCAGCCATTATTTTTATACTATAATGGATAAAAAAATTATGAATTATTAAAAAATTTATTTGTATAATTTTATTCTTGAAGGATTACATTGTAATATTCTTTAATGATTGATGGAGAAATATTAATTTCATAATTCTGCAGTTCATCACATAAATACTCTTCTAATCTTATAATTGTATTTAGTTGCTCTATCACTTTCTTCATTCTTTATATTTACAAATATAATAAATTTACATAGATACATTAATTCGTCCACTTTGATCTATGAAATATAAACTATCATAGACGACATAGGCATCAACAGCGATGGCATCCGCAGCAGGGGCACCACCAGCATCAAGACCTAATCTAACATTGAGGGTCATGGGGAGACTACGAGAAGCCGTGTCGATCCCCGATTCAGCGGCGGTCCGCTGGAAAGCCTCGCAGTCAATACCGAATGGAGAAAAGCGATAAGTGCGGTTGCTTGCCCCACCGCCAGCCGCAGTAGTATCAAGGGGGACATTAGCATTATCGCAGTCCGTAGTGTAAGTATTGATTCTATTTAAAATACCGGTGCCATGAGCGGAATTGACTGTGCCGAAGCACTTTCTTAATTCCTCAAAGGCTTCTGCCTTTTGGCTGTTTGCCCGAGCGAATGCCGGACCATCCATACGACAATTAATCGGTACAGGTGGATACTTAACATTACCCGCCTTCATATACCAGTCTATCATATTCAAGTGTCCGCCGAAAGATAATGAATAACACGCAGATTTAACTGGGGCAGCATAAGTCCTTGAAGTCGCAGCCCACAAGAGAGATTTAATAGATTTTCTACGGCATGGGATATTGATAGATTGCTCGCCCTGAGCTCCTGCAGGAAGTTGCCCGTTGAAGTGAGTGTAATCAACACCATTCAAGACAAGACGACCACCCGACATATTCTGCACTTCCCGAAGGTGTGCGTCAACATCAGGACCGACTTCAACAAGACTGGCGATATATCTAACTTCATCAACGGTGTAAGCATTAGGAGCCGCACCGAAAACACCGACATCCTCAACATCAGCGAGGGTGATTTCAATCGTAAGAGGCGACGCACCTAACAATTGGAGCGGGACCATCTTATCCTGTGTAGTCCCTAAGAGACCATTGACAAGGGGAATAGAGAAAATAAATTCCTGTCCGTTGTCTATGATTACGGAGTTAGTGGGAGATATATTAGCAGCTCCACCACATTCCGCATTAGGAGCCTCATCCGTAAAATCGACACCTGCGGCTCCCTGTGTGCCCGCCTCATTACACCATCTTTGACATTCAGTAATCGATCTCTCAGCCTGAGAAGAGAGTGAGGTTTGAGCGGGGAGAAGAATAGAGCTTAATAGACGATTGTAATGTTGACAATCACTTAAAATATCGCCCTGCTGACTTATAACTAGTCTTTCTATAAAACCGGCACCCCCACCGAAATCAGGACCGAATGCCTGTCCGGTTGTATTACGCATACGGAAGCGGAGATAAGAATGTTTAGTATCTAGGAAAGCATTCGCAGATACATCAATACGAATGATATTATTAGCATCACTTACGAAACTATTACCGTTTGTAGGAAGATAAGTCCTACGACGACTACGACTTTCAACTGCTAGGGGAAGAATTTTTGTGTAATCAACACTTTCGGGAAGGACACGCTCAGCCATTATTTTTATACTATAATGGATAAAAAAAAATATTTTAAAAATTTAATTAAAATTATTAACATAATAACTAAAAAAACCATCCTTTTGCTATGTCTTCTTGTTTCTTCACTTCTTTTTCTTTAATTCTCTGCAGGATAATTTTTAAATCACTTTTAATTTCAGCCACATCAATTTTTATCTGTGTGTGTAATTTATTTAATTCATAAATATTCTCTTCAACTCTATTAATAGGCTTACAATCAGGAAGATCCTTAAAATTACTCATAATATATTTATTCACTAGATTTTGTTTTCGGGATTTTTGTGATTTTGATTTTTGGATAATACTTAAATTTTTGATAATTCTTCTTTTCTGTCCTTGATGATAAATCGGCTACTTGTTGATAAGTTAAACCTAATTCCTGTGATATATCTTTGAGAGTTTTGAAATCATTATTTAGAAGTGTCATGGAGGCTCCACCGCATTCTTGATATACTTTACAATTATACATTCTTTTATTTAATATATAGATTATTTTTTTAAATATTATTTGTCAATTAAACAACGGGAATTGTTTGATGAAGAACACAATTCTTTAATATTCCCCTTGCATTAATTAACCCATGAAACCAGTTAGAAATTGTTTGAGGCTCAATACTTACAACATAACTTAATTCTTTAATTGTCTTAAATTCCATTATCTTAAATAATTCTATTTTGTTTTCGTCTTCAAATAAATATAATACCCATCCTGATCGTTTCATTATACTCTTAATTAGATTATAATTTTGTCAAAACAATATATCCTCCTGCGATATAATCACTTGTAGAAGTTAAAGAAACTTCAATCCACATAGCTCTATCTATCGCTCCGTCCATAGTTGTTGACAATGTATACGCTGTATTTGTAGTAGATCCTCCTAGATAAGTATAAGTTGATGAAACCGGATTACTAGTTGAAAAAGTCTTAACAGAATACATAGTTATTGACCTTGAAACTTGAAATCCTGTTGATCCCCTGACATCTATATAAATCCCTGTGGCACGCCATCCATTCGGGATATTTAGAAACCCTTGTACTTCTAATGATGATGAAAGTATTTTTCCTCGTCCTGCCACGAGAGGAGCCGTGAAATCATCTTCAATCGCATAGTTATAATAAGAGCTGTCATCATTCGGCATCCATATTCCTTGACTGAAAGCCATGTGATAAGTCGATGGAGATACTTCAAAAACATTAGGAGGAAGGATTAAATTTGTTGTAGATTTTAAATCAAGATAAGTGCAGTGAGTCCTAGGTGCCATATAATAATTCGAGCCTATAATGTAAGTCGGTGTGCCTGTATTATTGAAGGCTATTGAAGTCATATCAATTAAAGTTTTATCTAAATCAATTGTATCAGGTGTAGTAGTAGTATCAATAGTAATATTATCTCCACCTTGATAAGTTGTATCTGTGATCGTGCAGTTTATCGTCGTAGCATCATCACCACTATAAGAAGCCACGGGACCAGAGCCACCGACTAATTGAATGCCTGTCCCAGCAGTTAAAGCCTCAGGAACTTTTTGAACGGCTATTTCATCTCCATCAAAATCTATTGTATCTTCATCAGGTTTAACGGCGATAGTTCTATTTAATCCTCCTGTATTTGTAATCTCTATCCCGTTTCCCTCTGTTAAATTTAATTGAGTATTTGTATCCGTTGCATTAATCGTGTCTGCCACAGATCCATTAAAAGTAGCTGAGCCCGATGAATAAGTAATATTTGTCCCAGCCGTTAGAGGATTAAGGAGGTGGCCCGTCGGTGTGCCCCATACAGCCCCCATCACTGATCCCTGAGATAAGAGGGCTTCACCTGAAACTCCTGCATCTAAATTATCCCCTAAGTAAAATTGTCCTGAGTTAGATACACTTGTAGCATTAATATCTTTTAAACCTGTAATAGATCCCATTATAATATATCTTACATTATTTTTTTCTTCTTTCTTTTTCTAACTCCTATTACTGCCTGAATATCTTTGCCTTTAAAAGATTTAATTTTGTATTTATCTTTATGAAACAATGACGGCTCTAATTGTCTGTATCGATAGAGAGTAGGAGTTGTATCGACTTTTTTCACCTTAAAATCGTTTTCTTTGAGCCACTTCTCAGCCTTCTTCTTAGTATATTTATCCTTCCTGAATAATACAGATTGAACCTCCATCTTTATATATTAGAAATATAAAATTTTTTTCATAATTAGAATAAAGATGAATGTATTAGAATTATTTTCAGGCACGGGATCAGTAGGGAAGTGTTGTAAACAATTAGGATGGGATGTCGTGTCGGTTGATTTACTTTTACCCGCCGATCATGAAGTAGACATACTGGATTTCGATTATAAACAATATCCTAAGGATTATTTCAGTCTTGTATGGGCTTCTCCTCCCTGTACTTATTATAGTCCTCTTCAAAACTGCTGGATAGGGAGAAAGAAGAAAGACGGAATAACTTTGACAAAAGAATTATTAGAAGAACAGAGAAAAGAGAGTGATAAATTAATCAAGAAAACATTAGAGATAATTGATTACTTTAATCCGGAATTATATTTTATGGAAAATCCACAGAAGGGACAATTAAAGGATAGAGAAGTCGTAAAAGATCTTCCTTATTATGATATTTCTTATTGTATGTATTGTGATTGGGGATACGAGAAAAAAACGAGAATTTGGACTAACAAAAAAGACTGGAATAATTTAATTTGTGATAAGAGTGGAGCCTGTGGGAATATGATAGATAATCATCATAAAATTAATGTATCAAAAGAAGTCCATACAATAGGGGAAAAGAAAAAAAAATATACACAGCATAAACTCACGGCTGATGGAGGTTATGATAAAAGAAAAAAAAATCCTATTCATAATGGCACAAATAAATTAGATAGATACAGAGTCCCCGAAGACTTAATATTTTCATTATTTCTTGATTAATTTTCTACTATTTCTCTTAAAGTTAAAGATATTCGAGTTCCCTGTGCTTTCTTTCTTTTAGGAACTCCGTGAAGATGTGTTCGGTTCATGGGAGATGGCATATATATACATAATCCCTGTTTATGTAGAATTGTTTCAGTTTCTTTTGTTTCTTCATGCCTCACTTGAAAATCTCTCTCACAGCCGAAAGATAAAGTAGCGAACCCAGTATTTTCAACCCATCCCGTCTCTTTATCATGATGAAAACTTATGCAGTCGTCTCCTGTTCTGTATACATTCATTAAAATAGTATTAAAATTAGTATTTAATTCTTGATTCACTTTTGAAACTATTTCTTTAAGTTTTTCACACATTATATAATTAGGAGGAGATCCACCTGATACTTTGTAATCATAATGGATGTTTTCGTTTTCTGTAAAGGACGCTTGACCTCGGGGAACTTTCATCATGCGACCATACATTCCCTTATATTCTTTATGATACTCAATTTCAATATTATTCAAATAATTAAATATTACATCTAATTCATCAGGATCATCGTATATTTGTTTCACGACTAAACTCATCTTTTAATGTAAGATTGATAAAAAAATAAAATTTCTAATTTTGTTTAACACCCTTTCTAACCGCATTCATTACTTTTTTTCCTAATGACATCATAGCACCACCTTTCTTCCCGAGTTCTTGACCGATAAATCCTTTTCCCTCTTTCCCTTTATCTTCACCACCCGAAGCGAAGGACCCGGGCCTTAATACGCCTGCATCCTCAGCGGCGATTTTTCCTTCAAAGCCTACACGAGCGAAGACTGATCTGGCTTTTGTGGCTAATCCATCATCTTTAACAGATACTTTCTGGGCGCACTTTTGAAATTCTTTATCCGCCGCTCTAACCTGCGCCGCCGTGGCTTTCGGGTCTGCGAAGACTTTATCATGCACGAAACCACATCCATCTAATTTATCAAAAGGCTTGTTATAAGGTTTAGTCCCTACAACTTTACGGCCTGCTTCCTTCATTAGTTTTTCATAAAAATCACTTCCTTTCATTCGAGCGAAGTATTCAGTCCCCGGTCCAGCGAAGTTATATTTTTTAGATAAGTGTCTCTCAGGTCCACGCTTTTTGACCTCCTTGACATCAAAAAAATTATCAGGTAAGTTTTCCATTATTATATATTTAGTGTATATAATAAGATAAAAAAAAATTAAAAGGTATGTTTTAGTTAAAACCAGTCATCCTGAGGCTCAGGAATATAATGAGGATCATTCTCCATCATGGCATATTCATCTTCCATAGTCCATTCATTAGACAATTTTATATTATTTAAAATCTCCGCAGGGGAGTTAGTAGTCTTTGAGAAATTATTAATATCATAGATACATTCATTAAAATAAAGTTTAAATTTACGCCTTTTGTTATACTCTAAGGCTCTATGTATTTTAAATACTTGATGATTGAAAATAAGGAATTTTAAATCTGCGGGTAAATCAGTAAAATTAATCGTTGTCATCTTTGTTATAATAACAATATAAAAAATAACTTTAAATCCCTTTAATTTTCCCGATTTTTAATCAAAAGATACAATAAAATTTCCTTTCTTAACTTTAAGCTCGCCTGAGCTTTGTTTCGGCTTGTAATAATAATATTTTCCACCTTTCTTCCACTTTTCAATATTCTTTAAATAATACTTATCTTTCATTATATACTTTACTTAATATTTTATTTTCTTAGAAATTCGAAAAAAATTTCTATGATTAAGTAAAAAGTATGGATTTAGATTTATCTATTGAAAAAGAATTAGATGAGAAAACAATTGAGAAACTTAAAGAAGCCGCTGTAAGTAATACGGGTCAAGTAATTATTGAAGAAAAAGAAGAGCCTCATGATGTTCCTGCACCGAAAAAATCTAAAAAGGTTAGAAGTGAAGCACAAAAGGCCGCTTTTGAAAAAGCCAGAAAGAAGAGAGCAGAAAAGGTGGCTGAAAGAAAGAAACTAAAAGAGGAAGAAAAACAACAGAAGAAAGAGACACGAAAAATCATTAAGAAAAAAGTAAAAGAAGAAGTTGAAAAAGAGTACCACACAGAAGGAGAAGTAGATGATTTTCTAATTCATAGAGACGAGGATCAATTACAAGGATCCACATTACAGGCTCCTCCACTCGGTCCTAAGCATGATCCTTCTTCACCTGCTCTCGTCCGTCAAAAATCTAGTGCTCCTAAGAAAGCATCTGTATCGGTACAAGAGCGGGAGCCAGTAGTGAATAACTATTATTATTATGGAAATATGGCACAACCTTTTCATCCTCCTCCTCAATATATAGAAGAGACAGAAAAAAAACCTAGTAAGAAAAAGAAAACACGAAGACCTCCTACGCCGTCTTCAAGTAGCGATGAAGAAGATTATGATGCCCGAGAACCTTTTCCCGAACCTGAGCCCGCACCAGTCTATCAGCAGACCACTAATCCAAGAATGAAATTTAACTATGCATAAATAAAATAATATCTATAAGTATAATATAATGTCTACATCGATAGAGGAAAAAGAGTATGAGAAGAAAATCAATATTTCTAAATATAATTTTACCTGTGATGCCATTGATGATACAATCCCTAAGCCTCTCCCACAGAAAGGAGGTTTCGGCATGCTGATTATAGGGAAACCGGGAATGGGAAAAACAACTTTAATTTTATCTTTAATTTGTAAACAGGGGAAAGCCTTTAATCGTAAGTTTGACAAAGTTTATATATTTTCCCCGTCTCTCATGAGCCTTGATGATGATCCTTTTGAATTAATTCCTGAGGAACAAAAATTCGAGACGGCCTCTTTTCAAAACTTAAATCAAGTATTAGAAGAAATTAAAGACACAGGAGACAAGGTGCTCCTCGTGCTCGATGATGTTATTTGTGAAACCCGTGGGAAAGGGTGTGCCGCCGAGGAGAGATTATTACAAAAAATATTCTTCAATAGACGACACCTTACTAATGGAGAAAACAATAAAGGTGGATCATGCAGTATTATAGCCACAAGTCAGGCTTATAATAAAATAGATCCTAAATTAAGAAAGACAGCATCCCAGATAGTCTTTTATGAAAATAAAAATAAAAAGGAATTAGATAGTCTGTATGATGAGGCCATCTTAATCCCGAAAAAAGAGTTTTTTGATGTCATGCGATATATATTTGACAAAAAACATAATTTTATGTATATTGATACAACCTTAAAAGATAATGAAAGTCTTCATAAAAATTTCAATCAGTTAATCGTGAAGAGCCCGAATATTACTACGGATTTTGAGCCGGTGGAATAAGTGCGGGATTTTCACCATCACCTTCACCTTCGTCTTCACTATCACCTTTCGGCTCCCTGATGCAGTCTATAAAGCCACAACATAACTTAATATTTTTACATCGAGACTTAAATACAACTAAGAGGACTGATGATATAGCGGCGGCGGATATAGTAATTATATTCGCATAATCATTCGAGGTCCAGTCAGTAGATATTGTAATTTCACCTGTATTACTCATATTCATAATAAAGATAATATTTATTTTTCATCACCATAAAATTTTATGAGACCAGTATTTCGCACTATCTTTTGAAGTAGCTTCTCCGTGTCTTTGATAATATCTTTTTTTCCTTTCGGGGTCGCCATGATCCAGATGTGAATAGTGTCCCAGTTTATCTTTAAATTGTCCGTATCTTGAATCGCCGAAGTGAATTAATTTAAGTTTACCTGCATTCCCTTTGACATAGACAGAATACTTTTTATTTTTAGCCTTACTCTTAAAAGGTTGATATAATTTCATCTTTACTATTAAGAATAAATTTATTCTTGTTTATCTATATCTAACTCTTTTAAGTCCTCAACAGGAATTAAATAATGTTGAATGCAGTTTGTTCCAGTTAATTTACACTTGAAAGAAGCGTCTTCCTTTAATTCAAAATAACCTGATTTATCTGTGAAAACAAATAAGAAATAAACTTTCCATCCGTCTTCAATGGCTTTAAATCCTTCTGTAATCTTTGAAGCAGTTATGATTGTTTCTTTATATTGAGTTGAAGGAATTCGACGACCTTTAACTTCAACAATCATCTTTTTTTCTTCATCTTTAAAATCAAAAATATCGAATATATCATTCTCGTTTCTTTCAAAATTACACTCGAAAAAATCATTCAATACAGGCAACGCATCATCTTCAATCTTTCTTCCAACTTTCCATAATTCTTCATTAAACTTAAAAGGCATCTTTTACTATAACAAATAAAATAAATTGTTCTTTCTAAACTTACAAGAATAAAATATATGATTTAAGTATAAATAATCATGACAAATATACGGAAGGCTCAAAGTGAAAGGGAGAAGCAGTATTTCTTACAGGCTCACGCCCCTAATATTGTTAGAATTAGTGGAGATATGGAGGGTCATCTGGATAGATATGAAAGTGCTGATAGAAGTCGTATTAATATATTACAAACTCAAAGACTTCAAATAGAGCCTAATGAAGCCCTCTTGAAAAAATTATTAAAGAAGAAAAGAGCCTTATTGAAAGGAAAAGGAAAAGATAGAAAAAAAGTTAATCTTAAAGATGAACTGGCGAAGATTAATAGAGAATTGAAAATAATGAGACAAGGTCAATTTAGAAGAAATCCAGAAGATCCTGTCCGTCTTTATCAACCCGGGGCAGTTGTACCCGTCCCCGTAGGAGCAGCACCGCCCGCAGCAGTAGCAGGACACGCACCCCACGCAGGGGCAGTCGTAGGTGGAGTAGGAGGAGGAGGAGCAGTGGGAGCAGCAGTGCCACCCGTAGCTCATGCCGCAGTCGGGGCACCCGCCATCCCAGCCGTCCATCCCGGTCTTGTAGCGGATATAGGTGCCATAAGGGGAGAGATGGCACGAGTTAGACAAGATATAGCGGCGATTCCGCCGGGTGAAACACCCGCACAGAGACAACAAAGAATTAATAGAGATCAACAAAGATACGATGACTTAGTGAATCGTCTTGATGCGGCGACGGATGATATTAATGTAGTAAGAAGGAATGTAAATCAAGCCGACATCGATCACGCCGCAAGAGTGGCACAATTAGGCGGAGATTTAGCAGATTTGAGAGGGGGATTAGAAGGAGAAATAAGGGCGAGTGATGTTAGAGTAAGAAGAGGGTTCGGTGCGATTGATGAGAGATTAGGAGGTGTAGCCGAGGCACAACAGGCATTAGAAGACCGATACGGAGGTTTAGAGGGACGCTTTGAAGGTCTGTCAGGCAATATAGAAACTAGTCTCGCTGAAAGTAGACAAAGAGGATTAGGTCATCAACAAGGATTAGATAATTTAAGGACGGCACAAGCCGAATTAAGAGAAGCCTTCGTAGAGCAGATGGGAGAGATGGGTGAAAGGATAGACGCTGGGAACCGAGCCCACACATCTGCAGTTAGAGGTGTAGGAAGACGCATAGGGGCATTAGATACAACTCTAAACGATGAAACCGAATTAAATAGAGATAGAGAAAGACAAAGACGGGCGGATCATGCGGAATTATTAGATCGATTAGGAAATCACGATTCACACATAGACGAATTTAGAAGATACAATGCCTCCGTAGAGGAATTAATTAGAAACGACAGAGAAAGAGCCGAAGTAGCCCAGCGAAGACTGGATGACGGCGATAGTGGATTTACAGGGGAGCAAGTAAGCTATTTAGAACAGCATGGAGAAGCCATTCTCGCCCGGTTGAATGCCATAGCTGATGAAAGTGAAAGAAGAGATGGAGATAATCAGGCTGCGTTTGAAAATATAAGAGCAGAACTGGAACGCATAGGAGGTCAACCTGTCGGCGGCCTAACACCCGCTCAACTGGCCGATAATGTAAGGGCTCAACTCAATGATCCACGCTTAGCAAGGATGGACCCACTTCAACCGGTAGGAGAGGGCGATGACGCAGGACCGCCAGCACCCGCACCTGAACCTGAGGGAGAAGGAGGAGGGATAGATTTACGAGACAGCGGATTTCAAGAGCCACCCGGGGCACGATCACCGGACGAGGCGGGGATGGGAATTTTTGAAGGCACAGGTGGATTAAATTTTGATGGAGATCACCCACCTAAACCGACTGATGACGGAGGAGGGAGAGTTTCAGGAGATAAAGATGAAGACCCGGGGGAAAAAGAAAGAGGAAGGAAGGAGGGGCCCAGTGGATTAGAGATGCCGAGCGACGAGGATGATGATGATTATGAAGATTATGACACAGATACAGACGAAGAAGAAGGTGGAAAGAAAGAAGTATCGTTTAAAACAACCGATAAAGTGCAAGAGATCCCAGCGAGAGAGGACGAAAGCGATGAAGGCTCGTCGGGCCGAGAGGATGATGATAGTGATGAGGACCCTTTTAGAGAAGACCCTAAACCCGTTGATCTACACGCTACGGGGACAGATGAATTCACATACGGCACGGCGGATGATGTAAGAAGGTCAAGAGAATTATGGGACAGAGCTCAACCTGATTTAGGGATGGAAGCAGGAATGAGAGGGAGACGAAGCGACGCTCATAATGAATCAAGAAATAGATACAGAGTTAGAAATATCCATCCTCTCAAAGAGCTTCATGGCCTCTTGACGGATGAGACGGCTGATGTAGCGGGTGCTACATCAAAGGGACAAATTAGATTAAAAACAGGAGGAGGGACAGACGGGAGAGGTCATCGTGTAGAGTGGGAGAGTTTAAATAGAAATATTCAAGATGGAAGAGTTTTATTTGAAGGAGAGGAGAGTGCGAGGGAGCAAAGAGCAAGAGAAAGAGAAGAAGGTCCACAAGCATTCCCCGAAGAGGAGGCAGGCGGATCACCCCGACCTCGCATAGCACAGCCTCAAAAATCAGGAGGTCCCGCACCCCCACCGAAGGCTCCACCGAAATCAAGAGAGCAACTTCTTACTGAAACAATCGCCCGACAGAGACAAGAGAGAGGGAAATATAGTAGGGAACTGACAGCGGCGACAGCATCAACAACAACAGGGGGGAGATCAACGAGATCGATAGAGGCTGATTTAAGAAGGGTTGATAAAGACATCGAAAGATTAGAAGGTGAATTAGAAAGGGAGCGATGGACTGCGTCCCAGTAGACCCTTTAGCAAAGCATCCTCCGGTTAAACTAAAATAGAGTATCATGAATTATTTTTAAATATCCAGTATACTATAAAATATGCCATCTGCAGTAGCGAAGAAAGCTCTTGAAAACAAAGCCATCACCCGTAAGCAATACGATAAACTCCCCGCTCCTCTACTTGATAAGGTCGCTAAACATAATTTAGAATTACAGAAGAAAGCAAGAAAGACACCTGCGAAGGGGGGTGTTAAAGAAGTACATAAAAAAGTCGGTAAACAGGCTCACAAAAGAGGTCGTCCTAAGAAAGGGAGTGAAGTCAAAGTATCCAAATAATTTAGAAATATAGAAAAAAAATAAATAATACAATAAAGATGGATATTCAGGATAGAATGGATTTGAAGAGATGCAGGAATGTTTTGATTCAGTCAAACGATCCCCGATTTAATTATTCTTTCAATAAAGAGGAAGATATTGAAAACTTTGATAAATTACCTGAAATAATATCATTAGCGGCATACGATTATGGAGTTATTAAAGATGATGGAGATAAAACACAATTACCTAGTATAACTCCTTTAAGTCTTCTAGCATCTACACAATCATTAGAAGATATGGAAGAATGGTATAGACAGAAATATCCCAAGATGCCTGATGAGTTTCATGGCATAATGGCTCGTTATTCATGCGGACAAAATCTAACTAAAAAGGAGACTAAGAATGCAATAAAGAAATACAATAAAAAGTCTAAGAATAAGGGACAAGATCCGCCAGTAGGATTAACTATGGCGAAGGGAAAATTTTCATTAAGTTTTGATTAATTATTAATTTTTAACTTTTAACTTTTTTATATGTTTTTAATATATAATGATGGCTCAATACGCAGAAACAGAAACAGACGCATCACGAGTTTTATATATTAATTCTAAGGACGCTACTATTATCTATAATGAGAATACGAGCGATTTTGATTTTACCCTTGAAGAGCCCATAGTTGTTCCCGAACATCATTCGATCGTCATGAGTGTATACTCGGCTGAAATACCTTATTCATTCTATAATTTTCAAAACGGAATAAATTGTAGATTAGATTATTCTATTACGGCGTTCGGTGTCCCTGCGACTTATAACGGAGGAATATTAGATTTAGGGGCTCCCGGTGCGGGGACTATTTTTATTGATGAAGGAAATTATAACGCAGTCCAGCTGGCTAATACATTAACTTCTAAACTGGCTGGGTTTGAGGTGTCTTATGATAGTATCGCTATGAAATTTAGATTTAGATGTACTGCCTTGAATAGCAGAATTACAATGGCTTTAAGATATGGACCTTTTACAGGGACACCTGACGCTCCCGGAGATGATATGAATGAAGAGTTAGGTTTTGACTGGGAAGGATTAGTGGGTGATCCTTTTATTGAAAGAGACGCTATGGGTCAATATTTTTATGGGTTCAATGATAATACCGGTGCTACGATAAGTATCTCGGGTCCTCATGCAACATCACCCGCTTATTATATGTATGCGGACGATGTATGTGATATGACTAATTCTATACGAAGTTTATTTATAAGGACTAATTTATCAACATCATCAGTCCTAGACAGCCACATAGGAGGAGGATTTAGTAATATTTTAACTCGTATCCCTATTAACGCTGAGCCCGGTGGAATTATTAATGTAAGACCTAGCGACGGACACATACATAAACTCCTTTTAAAAATTAAGGCGATTACAAGTATATCTATAAGATTGACAAATCAAAAAAATACAACAATTAACCTGAATGGATTGAATTTTGATATATCATTAAAGTTAGATTTCATAGAGAATAAAATACTAAAAACTCCTAAATCAGGAAGAGAAATAGTTGTAGAATCTCAACAGAAGGCAAAGGAGAAGGAAAAACTAAAATCAAAAGAAAAAACGAAATCAAAAAAAGATAAGTAATATAGTATAAATAATGGGATGGTTTTCAAGTTTAGGCGACAAGATAAGTGGTGCAGTTCATTCGATAGGACAGAAAGCAGCCTCAGTTGTCAAAAAGGGTGTTAAGTTTGTAGGAGATCATGCGAAACAGATAGGAGATGTGGCTGGTGTAGTATCTAAGGTCGCAGGTGCGATAGGCACAGGAGCGGCCATGATCGGCTTAGAGCCGGTCGCAGCCCTCGCTGGTGGTGTCGCTGCGGGAGCAAAGGGAGTCCAAAAAGTAGCTGGGATGGCAGATGCCTCGGTGAAAGCGGGTCAGGCGGCGGCCCACGGAGTTCATCATGCCGTTGATGCTGTTAGGGCGGCGAGTCATGGCAATTTTCGTCAAGCTCTCCAACAAGGTAAATCTGCAGTAGCGGATGCGAAGGAAACGAAAAAACAAATTGAAAGAGCTAGAAAATAAAATATAAAGTATAGTATAATAATGGACTGGATTTTATTAGGATATATGGGATTAGGATTTTTCTGGGGGATTGTATTTAGTGAATGCGTAGACACGATTAAAAAAAGATTAAAAAAAGATTAAAAAAAGATTAAAAATAAAATAATTCAAATAGTATAAAAGATGACTGACAAAGGAGCCCCAGTAGTTAATGTATTTTCTATCGATGAAGAAAAATTAAGATTCAGGTCTATTGTAGCCATAGAAGCCGTAGGCAATATAGATGGACGAGGAGAGTATGAAGTAGATTTATCTATTCCCACTTTTTATGGAAATAATGAAGACTATAACGCTGCCCTTATTAAGTGTGATAGTTTTGTCGCCTATGGTCTCGGCGATCCTGCAGGTGTGGGTGCTGATGCTATATGGGCTGACGCTAATGGTCCTTCAAAAATCGCTGCCATTGAATTACAAATTAATTCTGCCCCTAGCTCACAGACTACTCTATCTTGTATCAATACAGCGGTGAATGCCTTAGAGAAAGGCTTTCAAGAAAATAGTGGGTTTAGACAAATACTACCCGGACAGGTTATAGCGACTAATAACGATGCCACTATGGGAAGTGTGGCAGCTGGGAATGCCTCTAATCGTGCGTGGCTAAGTATTTCGGGTCGTGCTGAAAATCCTATTATAGCGGCAAACCCATTCGGGCAAACATTAAGGGTTAGATTAGTTAATCCAGTGTCAAGGCTTCCAGTCTATATTCGGTCGGCTGCGGGTGCGGCGAATGACATAGGTACTTACATCCTGCAGTTAGAAATTACAATGATCCCGAATAAAGGTGTTTAAATATCGAGAAAATTAAAGTTTTTATTCAAACTATCGAGAAAATTAAATTTTGTTATTTTTAAGTCGGTTGTGGAGAGGCTATATTTTTTTTGTTGATTTTTTTCTATTTTGTTATAAAAACAAAAGGATATAAAGAAATAATTTATATATTAAGTATTATATGACAAGTCAAAAAGAAAATATTTACAATCCATTCACGGATAAATATTCCACAATGAATAAATATGGTACACGAGCCAAACAGATCTATAAGTATCTTATTGACGAAACAGGTGCCGACGCTGATTTTGTTTTACCTCAGGGATTATCCTATAACGAGGATACAGGTCGATTTGTAAAAGTTAAACAACAACTCGACACTACAAACACACGCAGAATTACTTACGCACAGATTAAAGCGCAGGCAATCGCCAAAGGTGGAAATGATTTAGGAAATAGAATTAGTATTATCAAGAAGATCATTAAGTCTTATGCAGGAAAGACAATTCAAGTCGCCAAAAAATATCCTAATATTGATTATGATGCTGACTGGTATGATGATGATGGAGAAATAGAAATCACGATTAATTCAATTGAGATGAAGGAAGATAATGAGATATGGGATATTCCCGAGAAGGGAAAAGGGTTTTCTAACTGGTGGAAGAAAGAAGGACATAATTTTTTCATGATTAATAGTGATACAGATATTTTTCAAGAAGTTCAAGATCACATCTCTAAACAATTTCAGGCCCAAGTATTAATTTTAACAATGGATAAAGTAGGTCTTCCAGAGACAGAATACAATCAATACTTTTTAGATGGTGTGAGCCATTGTCTCTTTACACCCATTAAAGAATGGGGTTTAAATAAATTAGAGGAAGTGAAGTCTAAGTCAGCAGAGAAACGATACAAAGCCTTCAATAACAAGGTTGAAAAATATATAGAGACCTATAAGAAAGGAGTTCCTGAAAACGATATTTCCGCAATATGTAATGATTTAGGAATAGGGATTGAAATCGATTTACCTTCTACATTAGAAAACGGCCATAAGTATATTGAAATCGAAAGTCAAAAGAAACCGGTGAAAAAATTCAAGTATATTAATACACGATTAAATCACCTTCAAGCCAATTATTCTTTTTATAATGGAGACTATATTGAAAAAACAAGGAGAGAATTATTAAATATTATTCAAGATTGTAGAGAGAATGATAAATTCTTTCTCTGGAAAAGTGGGCCCGACGGCATCCTTCAAGTCAAGACTGCCGAGGGCACTTATATTAGAAAAGATACATCATCTTATCGTGAGATCGTGAGTGATTTTGAAAATAAATACAATTTAAGAGATTATAGAATAGAGCATAACACGAATAAAGAATTAAGTAATTTTTTACAAGAAGCAGTCAATCCTAATTTACAGGTTAATTTTTGTGAAGAGGAAGCTTATGATAGTGATGAAGAAGGTGAAGATAATTATTTCGAAAGTAAAAAGTGTAATCATATCGATATGAAGAAAGCGTATACACGGGGGAATGAGTGTTCTCATTATCAAGGATATTTAGGAAAGATTACAGATTTTAGAAAGACAGATAAAATTCAAGGTTTAGGAATTTATTGTATTACTGATATTCAATACACTAATGATAAGGTTGAGAAACTTTTTGACAAGATAGGAAATCTGCATGACGGGAATGCTTATCCTTCACCCGAATTAGAGTTTTATCAATCCCTCGGGATTTCTTTTAAGATTTTGTACGGATGCTGGGGATCTTCTTTTGATATGAGTTTCGGCGACGATTATAGTGAAGGAATGTTCGAGAAAGATGGTGGAGTTAGTCATTATTGTAAATTCTATGGATGTTTAATGAAATTAAATCATTACGATAGATACAACTTCGATTGTAAGGATTTAGAACTCGCTCAATTAAATCAATATCATAATAAAGAATGCACGATACGATTGAATTATGAAGGCGATGAGGCATTGATAGAATACCCTAAAAAATATGTATATCATTCGAGCCACATCGCCTCTTTTATTTGTAGTTATAGTCGTATTACGATGATGGAGCAATTATTAAAATTTAAGGATTATGAGAATATTAAGGCCGTTGTGTGTGATGGGATCTATTATACAAACGAGGAAGATTTAGAAATAAGTACTCTATTTCAAGATAAAGAATTAAAAACATTAGATTTTGAAGGATCCCGTCAGTATGTCCGGGCACAATATTTAGATGAGGCAGTTGAGAATTACTATACTGACGATGATGGTTCTAAGAAATATTGTATTTCTCGTGAAAGAGAACATAATCAATATGAAATCCACGAAGGAGCCGGTGGATGTGGGAAAACTCATTACAATCTAAAAGACGAGGGATTAGTGGCTCCTATGTTTATCGCTCCCTCATGGAAACTGGCACGGAATAAGCGTAAAGAATATGGATGTGATAGTTGTGTTTTCTTTCATCTATTAGACAATGACCCTGATAAGTGGAGAAAAATAGAAAGATATTACAATACCTTAATAATCGATGAAGTTTCTATGTTAAGCAATGAAGGAAAAGAAAAGATTATAAAAAGATTTTCTAATCATAAGATTATTTTCTGTGGCGATATAGGATTTCAATTACCCCCGATCGAAGGCACAGAATTCAAAGTCGATAAATTACCCGTTATAAAACATACTACGAATCATAGATGTAAGTGTGTAAAACTAAAAACACTTTTAGATACATTAAGAAAACGGATTTCATCCTCGTCTCATGATATTATGAATTTTTCAAAACTTAACTCATTATTCAATATTGATATAATCAATAAAGATGATATAGATTATGATATAAAAGATCTCATTATTACAAGAACAAATAATAATAAGGATGCTTATACTGAAAAATATAAAAATCTTGAAAAATATGTCGTTCTTGAAAACACAAGAGATTATAGTAATGGAGAAATAATATATTTTAAACCCGACAAAGTCCGTGTCGAGCCGAGACATGCTTTCACGATCCATTCTATTCAAGGAGAAACTGCCACAGATAAACTATTCATAGATCTTAACAAGATGAAAAGTGTTAGAATGTTGTATACTGCATTATCAAGAGCCAAGT
>Ga0080013_1002501_pt1 | contig 21572 bp, 32 predicted proteins | sample ETNvirenome_6_85_FD_69236 | JGI IMG/M metagenome (GOLD analysis project Ga0080013, IMG submission 69236) | Marine viral communities from the Pacific Ocean - ETNP_6_85 (SPADES assembly) (version 2) | ecosystem: Environmental > Aquatic > Marine > Oceanic | place: Pacific Ocean | collected 2013-06-19 | reverse complement strand
CTTATTCCAACTATATATGTGATGAGCATGTAATACTCTCGTTGTCTTTCTTTTCTTATTACACTTAACACATACATAATACTTACTTAAACCGACTCTTCCTTTATTACGCTCGAATACCATTCGTCTCCAAGTAGTATATCTTAGTTTACCCTTACCACTCTTACTCCACCTATTTCCTTTTTTGAATCTCATTGGTTAACACAACCACAAGTTCCATCATTCCTATTACAGTAACTACACTTGGTTGGTTTAATTTTATTCTCTTTCATGACTCCGTATATTATACCCATAGCCATAGACCTTATATGAGTAAGGGCATTTGATACGAGCATAATGCTTAGAATAAGTAAAACGAGTAGTATACCTATACCACTGAACCCTAATATAATACCAACTACCAAGAAACATATATTACGCAACACATTGGTATACTTACCACTCTTGTATAAGCTGTCTATGTTTTTTTCTTCAAATACTCCCATAATAACTCCGGTTTATCTAATGCTTCAAATTTATATGTTCTGTGGAATTTATCGTGACAATACTTGCACAATACAACTCCGTTGTTTCTATCGTATCTATCTTTGGGGAATTTATCCCAACTCTTAATGTGATGAGCGTGGAGAACTCGTGTTGTCTTTCGTCTTTTACTACACTTCTCACATACATACCACTTACTCATACCACGCTTGCCTTTATTCAATTGGAACACTGCTCTACGCCAAGTCTTATACTTTAACTCACCGCGGCTAGTCTTCCATCTATTTCCCTTTTTGAATTTCATCGTAAGGCTACTCTATATATACGACTGCCCCCAAAAAATTTTCCTACTCACCTTAATCTTCGAACAATTCCATCTGACTGAAATTCGTTGGTGTAAGTATCCCCTCACTTTTCAACCAAGCCTCATCTCCTATATCTTTCAATCTATCTATCATTTCAGCATTCTGCATTTCTAACTTTAATATTTGTTCTCTTCGTTCTTGAAAGAATTTGTTACAAGTTATTAAATCTTCTTGTAATTGGTCTATAATCTTCATATTCTCATCATGTCTATTCATAAACTTTTCCCACTGCATGTCAACCCATCTGAATTTAGTGCTACGATTATTTTTTGGTTTTTTATCTACCTTTGGTAATCTACTCATATATAACCTCTTTTTTATTCATCTGCCTTTCGGTGGTCGATTTATCATTGTATTTGTCTTTGATTTTGTATAGTGCTGTAAGACCAACGATGAAATTTTAATTCTTTTACGATGACTTTCAACTTAATCTATTCAAACCTTTCGGTAACCCCAGTGATTAAGTTTACTCTGTCATCTCGCTTTTCGCTTTCGATTTTGAGAGTGCTGTTGGGTTATTATATATAAATATATTAAATTTCTAAAACATATCGATTATTTATTGTGGTATAACATTTGTTGCTACATCACCTCTGTCACTTGTTCCTACTTCATATTCTACTGCTTGGTTATCTGTAAGAGTTTTATACCCTTCCATCTGCAAACTTGAATGGTGTACGAATAAATCTTTTCCACCTTCTGATGGTGTTATAAATCCGTAACCCTTTTTAGAGTCGAACCATTTGACTGTTCCTGTATTATTCATCTATCTTATTTCCTTACTATATTTAAATTCTGTTGGTAAATTCTTATATTTTAACTCAATACCTATAAGTGCTTCCAACATTACACTCATTGGATTGAAATCTTCGGCGTTTAATACCGCCTTCATAATACTTGGTGAAAATCCACTCACCATAGCTACTGAATCATCTGAACATTTAGCTGGTGTTCCAAAGTGTGCATCTAAATTCCAAAATACTATCTTTGGTAAATCATATCCAGCTTTTTCATATTCTTCTTTCATATGATTAAAGTGTGGCATATTTCCACCCCAACCACCTTGTGATTCATCAAACTGCATATCTGATAATACTAATAACATAGTTGGCATTGAATCCTTTACAACATTATGTTTTTTAGCTACTCTCAATATATGTTTAAATGCTTTTCCAAAGTCTGTATTCATACCCCAGTTCGCTCTAATTATATTATCCAATCTTTCCAATACTGAATCACCATTTAATTTTACTAACTCTGGTTTTTCACTAAATGTTAAGAACATATCTTTAAACTCACCTTTAGTTCTTTCTGATAAATACATACCTAATGATGTAGCTACTGCTATTGGCATTCCCATCATAGAACCACTCACATCAATCATTGGTAATATGTTTTCATCACTCTCTGATAATAAATCAGGTAAGTTATCCCATAGTTTATCAGCCAACGCTGAATCATCACATTTTAACACTTCGTGTGGATAGGTAGCAGATACAGATGCCTTACTTGTCTTGTCATCTTTCCATTCATCAAACCTTTTACTATCTCGTGTAGTAAATGCTCTACTATATCTCCTCATAGCAGAACCTGGTACAGATGAATAGTTGATGTCACTCCAACTCTTTTCAGACATCTTTTGTTCAACAGTTTCAGAATAAACCTTTAACCATTTTCTATATTGTTTATTAGTCCATCCTAACTCATCTCGTAAAACCGCACACTTTCTTGGAGCCCATTTACAAGCTAACCTATCCTCATCACGAATTGCTTGGGCGAAAGTAGAAACTACTTTCGGGATGTGAAAATAATGTAACAAGTCCTTCCAGTAACCTAATTCCGCAAGAATCATAGCGTTATCACTTATAAAGTTCGGAGATGTCTTTCCAATTTCCTCTAATACCGTGTGGAAAGTTTTTCTCTCACCTGAACCTATTCTTGCAGCCCTCGCCCAAAATAATATTTGTGTTGCTAATTCTTTATCGTCTTGATATGCTTTATCAAATTCTTCAAGGATTCGTAATCTATCTTCCCACCTCATATTACCAATGCGAGTGAATAAATCAAGACATTCTTTTCCCGATGTCTTGTTTGTAATCGCTCCATTTGTAGTAGTTGTGTAATTCATTTAATCCTTAAAGTTTATCATTTATTTATTTTATTAATATACGACTTTTTGCCAATACGAGTCAACGCTTTTTTTTAATTATTTTCCCACTTATTCCAATATAAGTTTGCTGTTAATAAATCATTCTTTGTAGGTTTTACATCTGCTTTTAATTGATCTATCTTATGTTCTACCCACCTTAATTCAGGGTCATCAATGTTTGGATTTGTAGCTTCCATTCGTTGTTGTAATAAAATAAATTTAGTAAGTATGATAGAATTATCATCTCCATCTCTAATTTCATCTAACACATCTACTAATCTTTTTCTTGCACCCTTACTAGGCATATTTTCTCCATATTTTATTACATTCTTCCATATGTAGTTTGTACAAATTACCACCACCTCTTAATTTGTTAATCTGTCCTTGAACGAAATCTTTATCAGACCTTGTCTCAGTATCACTACCAGATGGTTTATTACCACTACGATAAGCATCATTGATACGATACTTTAATTGTAACAACTTATCAATCATTGGATTACCACCATCACCTCTTTTGGCTGGTTTCTTTTTGGTAGTATACGCTGTCTTACTTGGTTTCATTCTCATCTCCTTTAAATAAATTTTCTGATACTCTTTTATATACTTTGTTAAGACCTTCCATCTGTTTCTTTGTTATTCGATAGTTGTTCCTAACATATGTATCCACACTTTTTATAAAATCTACTGCTTTATCATTCTTCGCTTCAGCCATAGCCATAACCACATTAATCTTACTTAATATTGGTTTAAGTTTCTCATTAGCTTTTTCTTTTAATTCTTCATTGTATAATGGATTGTTCTTACATCTTGTGATACCATTAATTATGGCACTTTCCATTTTAGGTGTAATCTTTCTACTACCGGTAATTAATATCTGATACATATCAATTAAAAATTTGTTCTTGGTTTGTTGTAAAGTTGAAACATTTTCCTTAAACCATTTGATTTCATCTTTATATGCCTCAGCATATGTTTCTCTATTTTTTCTCATGGTTTCTGGTTTTGGTTTTCTGTAAAATGGCAAATTAAAATAATCCTTCTTTTTTGAATTTATTGTACCATCTTTTCCAACCTCTTTGACCGAACTCTTCAGCTTTTATCTCATACTTATTATCATCGTATTCGTCTTTACCTTGTTGTACTTGTAAGTTCATTTCCCATTCATACATTTCTTTGAACTTTCTCCAACCATATTTCTTGGCATCCATCGCGTGATTTATTTCGTGTATGATTGTGATTAAAAATTCTTTTATTTGTCTTGTTTTGATTGTTTTATATCTTGTAGATAATTCCAGTACTCCACTATCTACATCATAGTGCGCATGGTCTTTCATTGATTTCAACTTCACTTTAACCCTACCAACTCCATAGTGTTTTAGTAAAGTAGCAATCATCTGATTTTTATTTGTTTCTGATATGAATTCCTTAATCAACATACATATAAATATACAAAGAAAAGCCTATTCAAGTCAAGTATTTTTTTGTTTTTTTTCCTTTAAATATGGACTATCTTCATGAATTTCTATAATAGAACCACTTATCTGTGATGGATTTTTTGCGTAATCATTAACCACTTTTTTAGCTTCGTCAGTTATTTCTTTAATTAACTTATCTAATTCTTTTTGTTCTTTTTTTGTTAGTTTATTAAATCCCTTTGTCATTATAGAAAACTCGCACTCACATGACTCGAATTAACCCACCATATTTTACCTAATTTGTCTATAACTCTAATGGTTTTATTTTCTTCGTTAAATTCATCTATTTTAACGATGGTATTTTTATATAACATACCATCAACACTTGGTATGTCTTTTTCTATTCTAACTCGTTCGCCTATTGCCAGGTTTCTATTTTTACAATCAACTAAACTCATAGTGTTCTCCTACTTACAAAACTTTTTTGAACCGTGAAACATTCCATTGTATGATAAATAACAATTAGGACATAAAAACCTAATATTATCAATTAAAAAATTTTGATGATTACCATCCATGAAATCTATTCCTAAGCATACACTTTCGGTTTTTAAATTTGTTTCATTATAACCACAATTAGAACATTCTTCCTGAAAATACCCATCTTCAATAAGTCTTTTCTTTAGTACCTTATGTGACCATCTTTGTGGTGGTTTTCTCTTACCAGTTATTATATCATGAACTGGAACTTTATATGTTGCCCAACCTTTTCTTATACCAAAACCTTTTTGATTCAAATGTTGTTCAAATATATCATAATATTTTGCCCACTTTTTATAAGTATTGTATGATACATTTATCCAACGAGCTGCTTCCATGTTAGATTTAGTATTTTTTTGAGCTTCCAATATCATATTCTTGGTAATTACTTTTCTTCTACCAGGAATATTTAAAGACCTGAGACTCACTATATTTTTTGCCAAACAATCGTATTTGGATTAAAATTATGAGTTGTTCTTGCTTTTAAATTCATCCCCTGTGTGTCACTTACCTTACGCCAAGGTATATTCTCCCCTGGTTGATTTGTTTGCCAAAACAAGTCATCATTAGCTACCTCCGAAAATTTAAATTTATCAAAATCTTCACTTAAATTTCCTGGTGGATTATATCTATCGTTTGCTGGATCATTTGTTGGTGTCATTATACTTCCTCCCAATTTCCTGATTCGGTAACTATACTTGAGATAGCTTCAAATTCATCTTGAACTGATTGAAATACATTGGTGGTATTAAAACCAACATCTACATTCTTTGGTGTTTTACCTTTTGGAACATAAACCACTTGATCTAATTTATCATACATTGAATCCAATGCATTTTTAATTACTTGTATCTGGTCGTAACCTTCTTTACTTATCTTTGACATTTTCTTTGTCCTCCTGTAACAGTTGTTTTTCAACCTCTTCTTTTGACTCATCTTCTTTAGAGGTCGTTTCGTTTTTTATTAAAAATTCTTCTACATTAGCATTAATTCTTTTTAGTTCGTCTAATGCCAATTCTTTCACAAATTCTTCTTGTTCTTTATCAATAACAGTTGTCATAAGTTTTGTTATATAAGAACCCAATTTTATTTTCATATTTTAATCCTCTTGTTAAGTTTATTCAATAATTATTTTCAATGAATCAAAATATTCTATTTGACATTTATCTTCATATGCAGAATAAACAATTATAGTATCATTTATAAATTCTTTCCAAACACCTATCACCGTAAATGCTTCTCCATCTTTGTTTGTGTATGAACTTGTATTTACCAAGTTAGTCCAATTATCAACATCATTATGTTTTAAATTTATTTCTTTATTTGATAACCAACCCACCTTCTCGTAATCACTACCAGTTTTTACTCGTAATGTTGAAAATGTTTGAATATATCCATCTAAAAATTCCATATGATAATAACCACTACTATCTATTGTCAAATTTGGTGCATCCATTTCAATATAACAATCCGAGTCACAACTACCTGTTACACCATCACCACAACCTATCAATATTACATATATAAATATATATAAAATTAAGTTTTTTACCATTTATCTTTCCTTTTTCTTCTATTATTTTCTTTTCGTTGTTTGCGTTTCTTACGATTTTTATCTCGTCTTCGTCTTTCGTGCTCACTATCCCATCTATCTGGATCTATATGTGGTGACATTTAATCTTTCTCCTCTACTACTGCTCTACCTTTTAGTTGTTTCCAATCTTCTTCTGGTCTAACCTCTAAATTAGTTTCCCAAGCACCAGTTAGTGTAAATAAATCTAAATCTAAATTTCTTGCTACATTTATTAATGCATTTATATCTTTTGGGAAGCAACTACCACCAAACCCATAATGACCATCTGGTCCTGGTACTGCCCAATGAGATTTACCAAGTCTTTCATCATAGGTTGAATACTCTACAACTTTATCATAATCTATATCTATTTTATCACATATCTGTTTCATTTCATTTGCGAATGATACTTTGGTTGCTAAAAATGTATTAGTCATATACTTAACCATCTCGGCAGTCTTTGAACCAGTCTTAACTATTGTTGCATCAGGAAATGCTAATGAATACACTTGTCTTAATGTAGTTGTGGCTGGTCTTGGACCTCCAATTATGATTCTATTCTGATTCTTAAAGTCATCGATAAAATTAGCTTCTGTTAAAAACTCTGGATTAAATACTACAGTTACATTATCACACTTTTTATTTAATTTATTTGTAGTTCCCGGTGGTATTGTAGATTTAATTGCTACTATCCTATTCGATACATTTCTATATACAACTAACTCATTTATATCTCTAACTACACTTTCAACTATACTTGTATCACAACTACCATCTTTTTTCATTGGTGTTGGAACACATACAAATATTATATTTGATTTTTCTACCAATTCATCTAATGACCCACAATTACAATTACCATTTAAATCAAATGTATTTGTATCATAATGTTTTTCAAATACAGTCTTAACTGCAGTTCCTACATAACCTTGTCCTACTATTCCTATTTTCATAATTGTTCCTCTACCCATTCATTTAAATTTATTTTAGGTTTCCAATGTAATTTCCTTCTTGCTAATTCAGATTTACACAATGTATCTCTTACTTCTCCAGGTATTGGGTCTATATAAACTTTTTTACCACCAAACATATCTGCTACTTCATTAATAGAATAATTTTCACCCCTTCCTAATTCGTAGATATTACCCCATTTATTTAACTGAACTACTTTTATCATAGCATCTACAATATCATCAACATGAGTGAAATCTCTTCTTTGTTCTCCATCATCTGTAATAGTTAATGATTCATTATTCTTATATTGTTCTAAAAATATAGGTAATACAGTTCTATAACTACCACTTTCTGGCATATAATCACCATAAACATTATAAAATCTACATATAGTTACACTCAATCCATATATTCTTTCATACATCTTACAAACTTCTTCACCTTGCCATTTTGTAAATGTATATGGATTTTTATATACACCACCCCAAAATGAACTTGAACCAGCATATATAACTGGTATATTATTCTTTCTAGCGTATTCCAATACATTTATTGTCCCATTAACATTAACCTCTAATGTTTCACTTGGATTATCAAATGATGGTTTAATTCTTGGTAATGCTGCCATATGAAATATAACATCAACCTTTTCTGAAAAATCTTTAAAATCTTCTCTTATATCAACATCGGCATATCTACAACCATCTAATTGGTTTTCTCTAAAACCTGTACTATAGTTATCAAAAGATATAACTTTATGATTATCACTAATAAGTCTTTTTATTAAATTAGTACCAATAAATCCAGCACCACCTGTAACTAAACATTTCATTAAAACATACTCCTATTTTTAATATACCAATCAACTAATTCTGATAAATAACCCTTTAAAGTGTATTTTGGTTTCCATCCTAAATCTAATAATTTACCATTCTTTGAATGATAACAAGGATCATTGAATGGTCTATCTTCAACATATTCTATCACATCATCTATATTTGTATTCATACTTTCACATAACATTTTAGTAACATCTATTATTGGGTATTCTTCATCTGTTGAAACATTATAAATATTCTTATTCTTACCCTTTTCTATTATCAATTCTAACGCATCTACTAAATCAGTAACATTTAAAAAATTTCTTGTTTGTCTGCCATCACCATGTATTGGTAATTTTTCATTGTCCAAAATGTGATATATAAATTTTGGAATTAACTTATCTGGAAACTGCATTTCCCCATACACATTATTTAATCTTAAAACTTTCCAATTCAAATCTGAACAATAACCGTAAGCATGTAAAAGATTTTCACCTGCACATTTTGTAAATGCATATGGATTGGTTGGTTTTAACATAGAATCTTCGTATAAATCTTCACCAGTTCCTATAACTTCATCTGTACTCAAATGTACGATAGGAGTTTTCGTATCTATACAAAATTGAACTAAATTATGAAGTCCAATTATATTAGCACTAATAAAATCCATAGGTCTATCAAAAGAATAATCAACATGAGTTTCTGCTGCACTATTTATAACCACATCAATATCTGATAATTCTGTTAAATCTACATTTTCTATTCGTTCTTCTATTAATATAACATTATCGTTCCAATCAATACGAGAATCATTTGCAGTTTCTTCAAAACTATCAATGATAACTACCTCATATCCTTTTGATAAAAATCTATTAACTATATGACTCCCAATAAAACCAAGTCCTCCAGTAACTAAACATCGCATTTGATTAACTCCTCTTCATATGTTTTTATTTTATTAACTTTAACTTTAAATATTCCCAATTCAAACTCACCAACTTCAAGTTCTTCATCATTGGATAGTATATCTGGTAATTGTGCTATGTAATTAAATTGTTGTGGTGTAAATTCTCTACAATCAAACTCTACAATTATATCGTTATCAGGTTCATTATCCATTTTTGATTTAACTCTATCCTTCAAATCTAATGTAGTATTCTTTTGTTCTTCTTCTATGTATTGTTTCCAACCCCACACATCAATATAAATTGTGGAACACCAGGGTTCTAATTCATATAAATGTTGAAAATCACAATTCTTAACTACAAATCCTATATCGTATTTAGGTGTTATAATTGGTTTCATTTGTGCATCATGTTTAACCATAGTTCCCCACTTACGAATAAAGTTTCTCATATTCTTTTGGTTTGTTTGTTGCCATTCAGGAGAATCCTTACCTGTATCTCCACCAGCATATTTATTAAACCTACTACCTCTACTTGTGAAATGATACACAAGAGCATCCCAAGACTGAATTAACTCATAACCATTTAAATGAAATCTATTAAACAAATCAGAATCTTCTCTTGACTGTGGTGCAAATAATTCATCGTGACCACCTATAGATAAAAAATCATCTTTATACATACACCAGGGAGCAAATATTCCGTTAGTTGTTTTACCTTTTTGTTCTAATAATATATCATCAACAGAATACCATTTATCAAAGGAAAAATCTTCAGGCTCAAATCCAAAATCTTCGGTAATCTTTTCAGGTCCAGGAGGATGTAACGGTGGTTCAACTCTTGTGGCACTAATCACTTTACCCCTTTCAAGATATTTTAATATATTCACATCAAGATTCTTACCTGCAACCATATCTGCATGAAATGCAAATATAATATCTGTAGTTGCCATCTCTATACCTTTATCAAACATACCAACAATACCAACTCTATCTGGTCCTGGATTAGTATGAACTATTAAATCGTCATCGTTTAAAGAATCTAACCACTCTCGTGTTCCATCAATACTAGCATCGTTCAATATTAGTATTTCATGATTACCTTTTAATTGTCTTATTGATTTGTATGCCAACTTTAACAATTCTAAATTGTTTCTACTTGGTATTACAAATGTTATTTTAGATGTTTTAAAATTTTCTGTTCCCATTTATCTATGAAAACCTCCTCTGAATATTCTTTTTTATATAATTCTTTTGTTTCATTAGAACATTGATTATAAAAATCATTGTCTTTTAATTTATTAGCCAATTCTTTTGCTCTTTTTATATCACCTTCTTCAACACTTAATGATGGATGTAAAATCTTTTGTGTATTTACATTATCATAACCAATACATGGGATACCAAGAAAACTACAATTTAGGTTAAATGAACCAGCAGATGGAGTACCAAGTTGTACTGCATATTTATGTTTTGATAACTCATACATAAACTCTACCCAATTAACCCAATCTAAATGATTCAAATCGAGTTCTTTTTCTTTGTCTTTCATTCTTCCAGTTTTCGGTGCCCAAATATCGTCTGATATTTCTCTTGCAACCATATAGGAATCGATACCCCTATAAATACTAACAAAGTTACCACCAATCATTACAGAATTAGTTTTATTTTTACTTGTTTTTACATAATCACCAATCATTACTGTTGGTAATAACTCACAAGGTTTATTAGTTAAACCTCTGTAATATTTTAAATCTACATCATTGTGACATAAAATCAAATCAAATTCTAATATAGTATTAAAGTACCATATTTGTTCTTCTATTTCATTGTCTTGCCAATACCAATAAGTACTTTCTTGCATTATTGCAATCTTCTTACACACTCTTCTTAAATTTTCTACAAATGGATAACCAAGAAGATAGTTTTTTGTTTTTGGTATAATTACCACACCCACATCATACAAATCAGAAGGTAATTCATGAAGTTTTACAATTGGGTGATGTGTTGCATTTAATGTACATATCCAAGATACATCACTTCTCATATTTGGATGATTTCTTGGTACTTTACCTTCGTAACCACCTTCTGTAAAAAAACCTACATTCATCTGTATATTAACTCTTTCATTTCTTCCATAGTCATAACATCTGCAGTTGCAGAATTATATGGATATTCTAACTTATTAGTACCAACATTTTTATCCTCTTTAATCAATATAAAATCACCATCTACATATGTATATGGTAATTCTTTCTCACTTACTAAATCTTCATTTACTTTTTCACCAGGTCTTTGACCTACAATCTCAATATCATCTGATATAACTTTGGCTAAATCTAACATATTAGTAGTTTTCATTTTAGTTGAACCTACAAACCCACCACCATTTACTTCAGTATAGTCTATGGTTCTATGTATTAATTCGGCAGCATCTCTTTTTGTAAATATTAATCTATTCATTTTTGGATCAGTAAGTTTTAATGATAATCCCTTTTCTTTTAATCCTAACCAGAATGGTAACACAGAACCATTACTATGTGCCACATTTGCAAATCTACAAGATGAAAATCTAACTTCTTCAGTATTAGCATCTATAAAACATCTCTCCATTAAATGTTTGGTATCACCATAAACACTCTCCGATGAACATGCTTTATCCGTACTAACTGCAACGGTTATGGGAACATTATATCTAGTAGATGCTGAAATAATATTTAAACTACCCACGACATTAATTTTACAAGCCTCCGTTGGTTCGTGTTCTATTATATCTATGTGTTTCATTGCAGCTGTGTGTATTACAATATCAGGTTTAACTCTTTCAAATATTCTATAAACACTACCTATATCTTCAATACATCCAATATGATTACTCACATCTGGAAAATCTCTCTTTAATTGTGCCTGAGAACCTTCATTTCTACTCATATTGTAAAATTCATACTTACCTTGATATCTTTCAATGAAGGCCTTACCAATAGTACCAGAACCTCCTGTAATTAAAACTTTTTTCATACGATTAATCTCCAAACATTTCTAATATTTTAAATTGTTCAATTGTTTTTATTCCTCTTTTTCTACATTGAAAGTTACTATGAAAAGAATCCAAAGTATCTTTTGTAAAATAAGATTTATCTATTTGTGATATAAACTCACTTAATGCATTTAATTTAGATTCATACATATCAGATATATTAATAAACACATTAGGTTTCCAACAATTTAATGTACTTACTGTATGATACTCTATTAATGATATAGCATCTTTTCTTATCAATGCACTACCAAATTTATTTACAAAACGATGTTCATACATTGAGTCTTTTTCTGGTGGTATAAATATACCATCATATTTTTGATTATTAATAAATTTATTTTCAATATAATTAATCCATCCAGGTTCAGTCCTATCTTCTAAATAATCACAATCTGCAAAACTCAAATTTACATTATTATATTCCAACGAACCCCAAACATTGTTAACTTCTTGTCTTCTATTTAATGCGTTAGTACTATCAAAACCTTTTGCACCACCACAACTCAAACACAGTACATCAAAAGTTGTATCTTTATATTTCAGTATAGTTCCCAACATACTATACTCAACATCATCTGGATGTGGTGATAAACATAAAACTCTTTTTAAATTTAATAATTTCAATTTATATCCCTCATATATTTTGGTGATATTGATTTAAAAGGTGTGTCTGTATAAATTTTAATACCTCTTCTTCTTAAATAGTCTCGTAAATCTTCAACAATTTTACTCGAACCGTTTTGTATAGTTCTATTGTCTAAATCAAAAATTACTGTAGAAGAACCACCATCTACCATTTCTGTTAAACATATATTTCCATCTTTATATTTTACAACCACATTATACCAACCTTTATCATCAAGTAATTTTTTCCAGTCTTTTAATATGTTTTCAACTAATTCTGTCTTCTCACTCTCATGTAATTCTCTTGGATAACAATTTTCTTTAATTACCTTACAGGGAGAACCTGCAGCAAAACAACCATTTGGTAAATCTCTGTTGATAATAGAACCAATACCTATAACGATGTCATCTCCTATTGTAACATTGGGAAGTACAATACTTCTTGCAGGTAACCATACATTATTACCTATCTTAACTGGACCAAAATCTGATGGAAATCCTTGTAACACATCTAACCAAGCACCATGTGTCCATATCATTACTTCTGCACCAATCCCAACATCATCACCTATCTCAATACTTTCAGATGGATTAATGATGGTTCTCTCAAATATTCCAACATGTTTTCCTATCTTTACATTTGAATTTAATGTTGTTGAACCACCTCTACCTATCTCTACTCCGTCTGCCATAAATAAAAATTCACCAACTTCAAGATTATTACAAACAATATTAATATTGTTACCAATTTTACAAAACCTATCAAGTTTAATTTCATTACAAGTAATACTAACATTATCACCAATAACAACACTTGAATCAATATCTATTTCATTTGCAAGTATTTTACTATTTTTTCCTATTTTATACATTTTCTTCAAAATATTTATTTACCCAATAAACTACATAATCTATATCTTCGTCTTTCATTCTATTATGACAAGGTAAAGATATCAACTTTGTCCATTCTGTTTCACATACAGGATATTCTCTATCTTGTAACAACGGTCCATATTTGTACAAAGGTTTAAAATGAACTGATGTGTGTATTTTTTTATCTGCCAAATAGTCAATCATTTTATCTCTATGTTCAGATGGAACTCTTGCTACATAATACTGAACTGTTTCTGAATGTGGTGGTCTTTCAATTAATGGATTCAACTCTGCATTATATCTTGATTGAACATGTCTTCTAAACTCTAAGTGTTTAGGTAACTTTTTCATTTGTTCTAAACCAATTGCTGCCATTATATCAATCATATAATATTTGTATCCAAGTATATCAACTTGATAATCCCAAGCATAACCTGGCGATGAACCTGATGCTCTACTCCAAGTAGATGAAACTCCAAACCAAGTCATCTCTCTACATTTGTCAGCTAACTCTTTATCATCTGTTGTTATCATTCCACCATCACCCATTGGCATTGTCTTAACTGCTTGAAATGACCACACGGCACAATCTCCACCCAAACCTGCACCGGGTGTCCAACAACTATGAGCACAATCTTCAAGTATAAATCCACCAAATACTTTTCTTAATTCTTTATAATCAGCAAGAACTCCCGCCTCATCAACTGCTATTAATAATTCACTATTTGGTTTTTTATATTTTTCTACATCTTGTGGGTCAATACAAAGAGTATCTCTTTTCACATCAACTATATTTGTTGTAAAGTTATTCCATAGTGGAATCATTGCTGTTGCAATAAATGATATTGCTGGATTGATAACATCAATACCTTTCCAACCCATAGCTTTCATAACCAAATCTTGTCCGTGAGATGCACTTGTAACTGCAACTGCATATTTATGTCCAACCATCTTTGCAAACTCTTCTTCAAATTGTGCAACTTTTGGTCCTTTACCCCACCAACCACTTTCTATAACTTCACGAAGTGCCTGAATTTCTTCTTCACCACCTTGCGGTGCCAATACTGGTAACATTTTTTCTCTAATATCCATTAGTTCTCCTCTATAAAACATTCAACCATTAAAACATTTTCATCATTAATTAAAATATATCTACCATCTTTACATTTAAATTTTGTAAATTGTCCTTGTTCAATACTTAAAGTATCAATACCATGAATAGTTTTTCTATAACCATTCTTAAAATGAATTATCTGTGTAACATATCTACCTTCCTTGGCTACTGAAGATAATAAATTTTCTTTTAATTCTTTCCAATCTTTTTCCATTCTCATCTCCTTAAGTTATTGGATTGTTGGGATCTATTTTACCACGACCCATTTCATATATATAATCTGAATCAAGATATCTATCACTTAAATATGCTATAGAATTAGAACCTAAAACTTTATTCATCTTATAACAAACTAATGCTGGAAATAAATTACCATAAGAACCTAAACCCTTTGTTCCTCTATAATGTGGTTCATCTTTTTCACACCACTCATCTTTTTCTGTAAGGGGTGGAATTAATGCTTCTTCTCTTGGTTCAAATCCGCCTATACTAACTACATCTTTATATTTCATACAAATAAAACTAGGTCTCACTTTATATATTGGGAGCACTTCATCAAATAAATGTTGATTTTCTAATTTAACATAATCTTTAAACATTTTACCATCAAATTCCTCTGATATACCAATTTCCGTAATTTTAAATGGATTAAAATTATCAGAATAATCTCTACAATTTCCTATGATTTTATGTGTATTTAATATATCTAAACATTTAGGAATAAAATTCCAATCTTTTATAATGATATCATCATGCATAAAAAAGCATATTGTATCATCATCTAAATTTAAATGATTGATTGCTTGATCATAAGCACCACATTCTTCACCACCATTATGAAATAATTTCCATTCAAACTTTTCTTTTATTTCTTGAGTTGGTTCTCGATGACAGGACCAAAAAACATTAATGTTATCATTTTCATTTTTTAATTCATCTAATCCATCAATTAATGATTCTTGATTAAAATGCCAACCAGTTATTATAAATTGTATATTCAACTTTGTCTCCTGTTTTTTCAAATCCATATCAAAGTCAGTTAAACCCATCATCATCATTTGAACATGTTCTTCAATGTTATTTGATTTGACATCAATTAATTTCATATATATAATTTGAGGATTTGATTTTTCTGTATCCTTCCATGTAGCTTGATAACCTAAACTTCTAAGTAATTTTCTTGATGCTATGTTGTTTTCGTTTGTTCTAGCCGAATGTATAATAAATTTTAAACTCTCATATAAATTTAACTGTAAATCTGTATATAAAGTTGAGTGTATATATTTCATATATTGGTCTAATGTTTTTTTAGCTAAACCTTTTTGTTGATAATCTTTGTGTATGACATAAGAATAAACAATAACAACATTTGTACCTTCTTCAATAAAATCTATATTCAAATATTTTCTGTTACTTTTAAAATTTGGATGACCCCTAAGATTACTAAAATCAACTACAGCATCAAACAAACCAATCATTTTATCACCATCCATGAGGATCATAGTATAGTATCCATTTTCATAAAATTCTTTATCATTTTTGTTATTTTGTAAGTCTAAAGTCCATGTATCATATTCTTCAGATAAACTATCTAAAAACATTTTAAATTTTTCATAAGGGATTTCGTGTAAATGTTTCATTTTTCTACATCATCCCAAGTGTATGTTTTTGATTGATTAAACATATTGTAAGCATTATATTCACATAATTTATTAGCACTTTCATACCAACTATGTGCTTTTCTTAAGGCACCTGTATTTGTTTTATCTATACCATCTTCACCTAAAACATAATTTCTTTTATTTGGATGTTTTCTATTATGAACCAATAAAATATTCTTTATTATAAATTGTGGAATCTTACCATCAAATGTTTTTATTAAACTATGCATAAAAGCTGTATCTTCATGTACAAAAAATACAGACTTTGGTATATTAACACCACTCTTAACTACATCAGATGATATAACTAAACCACAACCATTAAATTTATATTGATGAGTAACTTGGATATCTAAATCTTCAACTTTATCATTAATTTCATTCATTTCTTTTCTATTCATTGTATATCTTAAACTCCACCAATTTTCAGTATCACCATCGATAAATGGTTTATCTGTAAAATCTGGGTGTTCAAGTATTTTCCAACTGTCATCCCACATTTTACAAGTACTAAAAAATCCAACATACTTTGGTGTGTCTCCATTAATTGCTGCAGTATGTAGATTATCTAAAATTTGAAATGTTTGTTTTGGTATCAATGAATCAGTCTCTCCCCACATCAACACATCAACTTCTTCACAATATTTTTCATTAAACTCTCTACGATAATCTGCTATCGTATATGGTTTTAGATTTTTATTATCAACATATTGTACTCCCGAAGGATAAAAATTAGTTCTTGAATTAATATTATATGTTGAAAGTGTTTCTCTTGTTTTTAAAAATCTTTGAAATATTTCATTAATTTCTATTTGATTTTTATCTATCTTTTCAAGATTTTGTGCTATATTAAAACATATATCAACTATAACATTTTCTTTATTTTCTATATCCCTCAAACTATGTACAACACTTTCAATATATTCTTCAAATATTTCAACTTCATACCATTGAACTAAACAACCTATTGCAAATTTATTTTTTAATTTCATTAATTCCTCACTTTATAAAGTTTTGATAATGCTACACCAAATTCCCCAGCAATTGTATAAAGTAAATAAAGATTATCATCATCCTCAAAAATACAAGGATCACGGACTTCATTTACAGGCCATAAAGATGCACCAAATTTAGATGGCTGTAATGGTAAATTACCACCTTCCCAATCAAACTCTGGTTTAAGAATATATTCTGTATCAACTATTTCCCATTTTTCTATGTCTTTATCTAATTTGATTTTATACATCATTATACTTTCTGGTGTATCTCCAACTGCTGTATAAAAAACATAAAGATAATCATTATTTACCCATGTAGCACAATGTCTCATATTTGGTATTAAATTAAATACTGGTTTAAAATCTGATAAACCATCTTCTGATTCATATAATATACCATCTATATTTTTGTTCTTTGCTATGGCATAAAATTTATTATTATACTCAAACACTCTAAAATAGAACATACCTAATATACGACTTTTTGAGATAAAATCCAAACCATTTTTTGAAAAAGATGTAAAAGAACATTGATTATGTGGAGCATCTGAACTTTTTGTTACTCCATGATAATACATAATTATTCTTTTATTCTTATTATCAACATGAACATCTGGACTTGCTATATGATCTTCACATGCCGAATCCTCTAATTTTAAAGTTCCATCATGATATATTTTCCAAGGCCCCCTCATATCATCAGAATAAGCCATTCTTATAAATTTACCATCATGATGAGCAAAATACAAATAATATTTACCAAGTGGATTTTCAATCCATTCTGGTACCTTAATAACTGATGGTCCATTTATATTATCACCTAAATTATTTTTTAACATATCTTGTGTAATTATTGGTCCAAATTTATTAACATAAAATTCTGAATTAAAATTATAACCAAAAAGTTCTATATCTTTTTTAAAAAAGTTTTTTACTACATCTTTTGTTTCATCATCATAATATGTAGAATAATGTTTCTTCTCCCTAAAACCACCCTTTTTAAATGGTAATTCTGTATTTGGTAAATTTAGTTTTTGACAAATAAATTTAAAATCATCTTGTAATGTTTCGTATTTACCTATGAAGTCAAGTTCTATTTTATCATTTATTGCTATATAAGGATGTAACCAATCATGTTCATACTCTAATAATTCTTTTTTTGTAAATTCTTTAAAATCTTCAATAGAACAATCTTCAATTGTACCACCTTTACCTCTGCGTTCCCAAAAATATCTTGATACAACAATTTCATACGGATTTCTAATAAAACCAAATTTAAAATAACTATCCCAAACTTCCTTTCCAAAATTTTGTTCTATAAACATTTTTGTTGGTACTATTTCAGGATGTGGATGATTCGTATAAAATCTATCCATATTAAGTCCTGCACTTTGAGAATTATCATCAATTCCATCTCTGTATTGTCCCGTAACTATATCATCTGAACCACAATGTTTTGCTAATGCTACTTGAATACTTGAACCTGCAGTTTTTCTTGTTTTAAAAAAAATAAACTTATGTTTATGAGATATTATCATATAACTCCTCGTATGTTTTTTTCATCCAATAATATGTTAAACTTGCATCGTGATTATTAGGTATTGCATTGTAATGATATATCCAACCTAATTTCGTAAAAGTTAATTCTTCATCAAGTATTTCTTTATTGGCCATATCTTGCATATTAAATTTATAAGATAATAATTTAAAATCAACTTCATTTTTGTTTACAAAGAAATTTAATATTGGTTGATCAGTTCCAACATGAAATGTATTTTGTGTTTCAACTATTTTATCTCTATTTTCAAAATAAAATCTTATTATATCTTGATACATTTGTTTATGTTTTTTATTGATAATAATAAAACCAGAATTAAAGTATTCCCAAAATGGAAATGTATAATCATCGAACAAATGTTTAGAATAATTTTCAATACTTCTTAATACCCAATCCATACTCCCATGAACTGGTGTCGCACAGAACTTATCTTCAGAAGTTTCGAAAAAATTAGGACAATCTGGATGAACTATTGTATCTGCATCAACAATAGCAATTTGATTATACTCTATCCCTTGATTTTCCAATAAATCAAATACATATAATTTGTACCAATTTGGTTTCATATAATTTGGATCAAAAATATATTCATCTAATACAAATAATTCTGCATCATTCTTTTCACACCAGTTTGACCAACTTTTTACTGAATATTCATAAGGTTTAGACCTTTCAAGTCTACTATCGTCTTTGATACTTGTCATAAAAACTATGTTCTTCATCTGTAATTACCTCCGAATACATCCCAAGTCTGTTTCATCAAATTTATTCTATCTGGTATGCCAAATCCCGTAAAATGCCATATATAACCATACTTAATAAAAAATGGAGTATTATCTTCGTTTAACTGCCAGTTATGAACAAACATTTGTTTTTTATGCATCCCCATCAAGTTCCAACAAGGATTTAAAAATTTTCTTTTAAAATTTGTTTTTTTCAGATGATAATTAAGTATTGTCTGTTCTTTTCCACCACCAAGTTTCCAATTATCCAATTCCTTCTGATTTTTAAAATAAAAATTAAGTATATCTTCAAATAATGATAAATGTTCTTTGGTAAAAAATAAAACACCAGCATTTATATACTCATCAATATCAACTTTTACATCTTGAAAGAATTTATTATACACTCTCAAACTATCAGAAACCCATTTTAAATTAACATCATCAATAACACCACAAAACTCATCATCATACATTTCAAATATATTAGGAGCATCCCATCTAATCATTGTATCTGAATCAACAACTCCTATCTTATCATAATTTAATGCTTTTTCATATATTAATTCTTTATTCCAAATAGGTTTACCTAATCTATCATCATGTTCTGTTATTAACATAAAATCAACATCATTCTTTTCACACCAATACTTCCAACTATTTATAGAATATTCACTATATTCAGTATTTTTATAAGTCGAAGATTCATGATTTATTGCAACCATATAAATTAAATTATTCATTTAAAATTCTCCCATTTGATATTCAATCATTTCATCTAACATAGTTTCAAATGTGTATTTGTGTTTCCATCCTAATATATTTTTAGTTTTTGTACAATCACCCTTTAAAACATCTAACTCTTCTGGTCTCATAAATCTTTCGTCCTGTCCTACATACTTTTTCCAATCTAAATCCAACTTACCAAATACATATTCAACTAAATCTTTAACTGTATGAGATGTACCAGTAGAACATACAAAATCATCTGGTTTATCATGCTGTAATATCAACCACATACAATATACATAATCTTTTGCATGACCCCAATCTCTAGCTGCATCCAAATTACCCAATATGAGTTCATCTGATAAACCTTTGTGTATTTTAACTGCCTCTTTAACAACTTTATTAGTTACAAAGTTTGTTCCTCTTCTTGGAGATTCGTGATTAAATAATATTCCATTACTTACAAACAAACCATATGCATTTCTATAATTTCTTACAAGATTATATGCAAATACTTTTGCACAACCATAAGGTGATACAGGATTCATTGGTGTAGTTTCCCTTTGAAATCCATCAGAATCTATATTGTTTCCAAACATTTCAGATGATGAAGCTTGATACATTCTAGCATTAGGACAAACCAATCGTATAGTTTCCAACAAATTCATAACCCCTATTGCAACAGTTTGTGCAGTATAAATTGGTTGATCAAATGATATTCTTACATGTGATTGTGCTGCTAAATTATATATTTCATCGGGTTGAACATCTTGTAAAACTCTAATCAAAGATGCCATATCTGTCATATCTGCGTAATACAAATTGTCTTTAATCCTATTATATATTTCATCAAGTCTAGTTGTTTGATTTTCAGCAACTGAATTTCTTTTTAATATTCCATGAACTTCATATCCTTTTTCAAGTAATAATTCCGCTAAATAAGAACCATCTTGTCCATTTATACCAGTAATCAATGCTTTTTTCATACTATCTAAAATCCTAATTTTTTTCCAAATATTCAGAAACTTTAAATTTCCAGTTATCAT
>Ga0080013_1002497_pt1 | contig 21593 bp, 18 predicted proteins | sample ETNvirenome_6_85_FD_69236 | JGI IMG/M metagenome (GOLD analysis project Ga0080013, IMG submission 69236) | Marine viral communities from the Pacific Ocean - ETNP_6_85 (SPADES assembly) (version 2) | ecosystem: Environmental > Aquatic > Marine > Oceanic | place: Pacific Ocean | collected 2013-06-19 | reverse complement strand
AAAACCATTACCAGTAAAAGAGAAAGATAAGAAAAATCTATTGACAAACGTTAAAGAAGATTAGTTAACTAATCATATTTATGGGGCTATATTATTTAGCCCCATATCTTAAATGTTATGAGGTAAACATGAAAAGAAAAAATAATAAAAATAGTGATTTATTATACATCAAGGTGAATGATGGACAAATTGAGCGAGCATTAAAAATATTTAAAAATCGTGTGAAAGAAAGCGGATTATTATTAGAATTAAAGGAGAAAGCTTTTTATACCAAACCATCAGTTAAACGCAGAACTGAAAAGAATTTAGCTAAATTAAGATATAAAAGTAGTATACCAAAAGAATATAAAAAGTTTTATTAATTTTTATATAATTATATATTTATTATTACAAATAATACTCTGTTCCCACATATACAGAGTCTAAAAAACACAAAACCTTATTATAGTTCTTATAATAACTATATTCCAAATAAAATATTAGGAGAAGTCACATGAGTGATTTATTAAAAGAGGCCATTGCTGATGCAAAAGCTGTTCGTGAAACTGCTTTGCAAAATGCAAAAATGGCATTAGAAGAGGCATTCACTCCTCAACTTCAATCTATGCTAAGCGCTAAGCTTCGTGAAGATGAATTTGAAGATGAAGAGGAAATGACTGACGAAGTTCCTGTCGATGATGAGATGACAGATGAAGTTCCTATTGAAGGCGACTATTCTGAACAGGATGAATTTTCTGATGAAGTTCCTGTTGATGATGAAGTTCCAGGTGAAGAGGAAGTTCCAGGTGAAGAAGAAGACGTTGTTGAAATAAATGGTGTAAAATATGCACCAGTTGTTTCTGAGGATGAAGAAGAGTTTTCTGATGAAGTTCCTGTTGATGATGAAGTTCCAGGTGAAGAGGAAGTTCCAGGTGGAGAAGATGAACTTGATTTAGAAGCTATCATACGAGAATTAGAAAGTGAACTAAGTGAAGAGGATGAAATGACAGAGCAGGACGATGCTTATGATCAGAATGTTGAAGGTAAGAAAAATTCTGATCTTCATGAAACTGATGGAAAAGACGATGAGGAACTTGAAGTTGATGAATCTTTATTTACTGAAGAAGATGATGAAGACGACGATGATAAAGTAACAGAGCAGGACGATGCTTATGATCAGAATGTTGAAGGTAAGAAAAATTCTGATCTTCATGAAGAGTTAAATGAGTATAAAGCAGCTGTCAAATTCTTAAAAGACAAACTTCATGAGGTCAATATCTTGAATGCTAAACTTCTGTTTACAAACAAGCTGTTTAAAGAGTTTGTGTTGACAAACGATCAGAAAATGCGAGTAGTTGAAACGTTCGATAGAGCGCTAACAACTCGTGAAATTAAAATTGTATATTCTACGTTAGCGGAGAGTTACAAATCTGGTAGTATTAAACGCAAAACTAGAATTAAAGAATCGGCTAGCTCAAAATCTGGCTCAACTAAACCTTCTAAGCAATCACGTAAAGTGATTACTGAAGAAGCTCAAGTTGCAGATAGATTTAAGAAGCTTGCTGGAATAATTAAATAAACTTATAATTTTGGAGAGATATAATGAGTAATTATATAAATGAATCACTGTTAGATACAACTCCTTTGAAGAAGCAACGTTCAGAAGCCAAAGCCCTTGTCGGCAAATGGGATCGGACGGGTTTACTTGAAGGTATAGACGGTGAATTTGAAAGAGGTTCTATGGCTCAAATGCTTGAGAATCAGGCACGGCAGCTAATTAAGGAGGCATCAACATCTAGCCCAAGTGGCGGAACAGTTGGCGCTGATTTTAAAGGTGATGAAGAGTGGTCAGGTGTTGCCTTACCATTAGTTCGTAGAGTATTTGGTGAAATCTCTGCACAGGACTTTGTTTCTGTTCAGCCGATGAATTTACCCTCAGGTCTAGTATTCTACCTTGATTTTCAATATGGATCAAATCGTATGGGACCGGAGAAGGACACATCAATAATGGGTAAAACAGGACCTCATTCACCTTCTGGTTCAACTGCTCCTTTTGGAGATGAAAGTTATGCTGGTGGTTTTTATGGTGCAGGTCGCTATGGATACACAGCAGCTACTGCATCAGCAACTGTTGATGTAACTACAGCTCTTGCAACAGATAGTGATATTAATTATAATTCTGACGCTACAGGATCAGGAGTAGTTTTGTGGAAAAATACCATGACATTTAATCCTTCAACTGCTGCAGATAAATTAACTGTTAGGGCTTGGGATGTTACACCTAGTGCTTCAGCTGCAAATACTGGTGAAAATGTACTCACCCAATTCAGTTCTATAACAGGTAATGATGGTGAATCAGGAACTTACACATTTATTGTTTCTGCTTCAACTGCTGCAAATGCTTTGAAATATGGAAAAGTTGGATATATCAAACGCGTAACTGAAGCAGCTCGCGGTGATTTTGAAGATACTACAGGTAATGCTACAACTGATTCACTTAAGATACCTGAAATTAATCTATCACTTAAATCACGTCCGATCGTTGCTAAAACACGTAAGTTGAAAGCAGTATGGACTCCTGAGCTTGCTCAAGACCTTAATGCTTATCACAGTGTAGATGCTGAAGCTGAATTGACATCAATGTTGAGTGAGTATATTTCGATGGAAATTGATCTAGAAATACTTGATATGTTGATTGCTGATGCTACGACTACTGATTATTGGTCAGCAAAACAGGGTAACGATTATGATGCTACAACTGCTGCTTTTGTCAATACCACATTCTACGGAACACGTTTTGAGTGGTATCAAACATTAGTACAGAAAGTTACTAAAGTATCAAATGAAATTCATCGTTTGACACTTCGTGGCGGTGCTAATTTCGTTGTTTGTAGTCCTAAGATCTCAACAGTTCTAGAATCACTACCTGGATATAATTCAAGTCCAGGCGCAGATGCTTCTGTTCAACAGTATGCAATGGGTGTAACAAAGATCGGTGCAGTAGATGGTCGTTATTCAGTATATAAGAACCCTTATATGACTGAAAACACTATCCTTGTTGGATATAGAGGTGGAAGCTTCTTAGAAACTGGTGCTGTATATGCTCCTTACGTTCCGTTGATTATGACCCCACTAGTGTATGATCCTAGCGATTTTACACCAAGAAAAGGTGTCATGACTCGTTATGCTAAGAAGATGATCAGACCTGAATTCTATGGTAAGATCTACGTAGCGGACCTTAACTTACTATAATAATACTTTAACCTGTGAGGGAGCTGATTAAGTTTGGCTCCCTCTACATAATAATGGAGAAATAAAAATGGCAATCCAAAAAAATGCAATAACATTAGATGGTTTAAAGTATAACTTAGATAATAGAGATCGAGTAGCTGCTCAGCTGGTGTCTGAGAATTTCAATGTGTTAACAGGTAATACTGTAACAACTGCTGCAGGAACTGGCATTACTGCTGGTACCGGTACAGTTATAGCCTATTCAGCAATAAAAACTGGTAGTATATATAAAACTGAAATATTGATAGATCTTACTGGCTTACGAAGTACTGCTGGTGCTGATATTATTGGTGTTGACGGTACAAGTAATGCTTGTTACATCGCACAAGTTACAGCTGCAAGGAATGGAACTATTCTCGGTGGTCATATGAAATGTTTTGAAGCACCCGCGGGAGGCGATCCAGATATTGATCTTTGGTATGCTACTGAAGCTACAGGTGTTGAAGATGGAGCTATAGCTGATCTTACTGAAACTAAATTAACTAACGGCGGTGATCATGCAATAAATGATGTTGATAACTTCTTAGCTGGTGTTGTACCAGCTGCAAATAGTTATCTATATCTGGTAGCAGGTGCTACAACTGATGCTGATTATACTGCAGGTAGATTATTGATTGAAATGTGGGGTTACGACGCTTAAACTTAAACCTTAGAATGTTTTAAAATCTTAAAAGGGGTAGTTAATTCTATCCCTTTTTTGTTTTATTAAGATATTTATATATGAAAAAAATAATTGGAGATATTAAGTGTCAAAATTTGCATATTTATATTCAGACCCAACAGTCACTACATTTTCTGCATCCGTAGCATCAAAAGCTACTGGGACTGGATCGGGTCCTACACCATATGGTACGTACGATACAGATACATCATTTGTAAGTGAAAGTGTCGATGTATGTAAATGGACAGCAAAAAGGCTTGGGCATCCTGTTATGCAACTTGAATTTAGTTCTGGTTCTATTTGGGCATGTTTTGAAGAAGCAGTATCTGAATATTCATTACATATAAATAATTATAATATGAAAAATTGGTTATGGGAATCATATGGTTCAGATAATAAAATTTCAGGATCTGGTTGGAGTAATAAGGGTACTTCATCTAGTACAATGGGTACAGGCAGCATTAGTGTTACACATGGTCACATGGGTACAACATATTATTTATCTAATCAATATGGTGAAGCAGTAAATGTTGGTGGTGAAGTAACAATGTATACAGGATCAATTGTTTTAACTGGTAGTAAGCAGGAATATGATCTTCAAACAGAATCATTGATAAAAGGTTCACATTCTGGAGAAAGGTTAGAAATACAACGAGTATTTAATCTACCTCCAGCATCAATTACAAGATTTTATGATCCATTTGCGGGTTCTTTTGAACAGAGACAAATGTTAGATTCTTTTGGTATGGGAAATGTTTCACCTGCAGTATCCTATATATTAAGACCAATATCATATGATATAGTTAGATCACAAGCAATTGAAACAAATGATAGAATTAGAAAATCAAATTATAGTTTTGAATTAATTAATAATAAAATGAGAATATTTCCCATACCAAAAGATACTGATGGTGGTGATAAAATATATTTTCATTATTATGTTAGAGATGATCAGACATCTACATCAAAAAGTTCAACAACCAATAAAGTAACAGATCCTAGTAATGTACCATATAAATTTATAACATATAATGAAATAAATGCTTCTGGTAGACAGTGGATTAGGAAATATACATTGGCATTAGCAAAAGAACTTCTTGGTATCATAAGAAGCAAATATGGAACACTACCAATACCTGGAGGAGAAGTATCAATGGATGGTGAATCTTTAAAGGCGGAAGGTAGAGAAGAAAAAACAACATTACTTGAAGAATTAAAGGAATTTTTAGAAAGTGTTAGTTTAACTGAAAAATCTAAAGCTGAACAAGAGCAGGCTGAAGCGAATTCTGCAGTTCTGTCAAGAGCACCACTTGGTATATACATAGGATAATAATATGGCATCAACATTCAAACCATTCTTTATTCCAAAAAAAGAAGTTGATCTATTTGATGTATTAAATGAAGAATTAATTGATAATATATTAGGTCAATATGTAGATATATATAAAATCTCAATTGAAGATACTGAAGCAAACATATACGGCGAATCAGAAAAGAAATATTTTAAAACTGGTTTTAGAGTCAACTGTTTAATTTCTTGGGACCCATCATATAATTTAGATGATTTTGGGCCTGATAAAAATGTTACTGTAGAATTATATTTTCATAGAACAACATTAAATGAGTCTGAATTTTATCCTGAAATAGGCGATATTGTAGAATGGAACGATTTCTTTTTTGAAATAAATTCAGTTACTGAACCTCAACTTATCGGAGGACATCAGGAATTTAAACATGAGATACAAGCATTAGCACATAGAGTAAGACTTTCATCATTACAAATAGTAGAGAGGCCTAGATAATGGCAGTACAAAAAATAATTGGTAAGCACATTATAAAAAGAAATGAAAAATTCAAACCAATAGTAAATACTAATAATTATGGTATTGAACCTGATTATAGTAAGAGTAAATCAAATTTATATGGTGAACAACACAAAGAAGAAAAAAAAGATTTAGATGTAAATGAATTAGCAGATCTTATTGCTGATAAGGTAGGTTTTAGAGACACAAGAAAAACCCAAGCAATAGACATTGATATAAAGAGAGAGATATCAATTGGAAAAGTCGATAAACATGCTGTTACATCTGAAGTCATGCTCGGTACGGTGAAAAATAAATTGGAAAAACTAAGGGCATTGAGAAAAAATGGCAGTTAAACCCATAACGAACAAGCAAGTTGTTAATAAGCGTTCAGTAAATAGAGCAGAACAAAGATCGTTTAAAAACTTTAAAAATCGTGCACAAAGAAAATCAGTATCACAAGTGCCCGGTAATGATTTTACAAAGAATTATGCAATTGAATTAAAAGATGTTGATGCATCTATAATTAATCACGTAAAAAATGTAATATCCCCCATTATTAAAGTTGGCTCTGAAATGATAAAGGTTACAACGTTATATGGCAATCAAGAGCGATGGGTTAATGCTAGAAAACAGGGATATTTAAAAGATCAGAAGGGAAGCATAATTCTTCCATTAATTGTACTTAGGCGTACTGATATAGCTAAAAATACTACAACACAACAAGCATTTAAGCATGATGTTAGCAATGAGTTGGTTACTATAACTCGTAATTCAAAATGGTCTTCTGATAATCATTATACAAGATTTTCTGTACAAGAGGGTATAAAACCTACTTATGAAAATATTGTAACCGGTCCAGCAGACTATGTTGATATATCTTATGATTTTATTTTATGGACAAATTATATTGAACAAATGAATTCATTAACTGAATTATTTATTGAACATAATGATACATATTGGGGTAGCAGTGAAGATTATAAATTTTTATGCAATATAGACTCCTTTAGTGATGCATCTGAAATGGATGCTGAAGGTGAAAGAATTGTAAAAACAACCTTTTCAGGTATATTTAAAGGTTATTTATTATCTGAAACAGTTTCAAACACGATTTCAGATGAAAAATTCCAAATAAGTCGACACCCAACTCCACACCGAGTTGTATTTGGTATGGAAACATCAGTTGATACACCAACTAATACTATTGCAACGGCTGGCACTAATATTTCTCCAGGATCAACTGGTATTTTATAATTTTTATAATTTATTTAATTTATTTGTAACCTTTTAGAATTTAATATATACTTATTTATAATAATAATAGTTAATAATATATATAATATTATATATAAATAAATTAAATTAATTAATAAAATAAATTGGAGGTTATAAAATGGCTGAACAAGATGTAGTAAAATTTACAGATACAGAACTAGAAAAAATCAAAGGATTTCAACAGAGATATTTAGATATTCAGATGTCTTTTGGTCAAGGTGAAATATTGAGATCAAGATTAGAAAGACAGTTGGAAGAAATAGATACGTTTTTTGAACAGAATAGAGAAAATCTATCAAATGTACAAAAAGAGGAAAGAGATTTTATCACAGAAATTAACAAGGTATATGGAGATGGAGTACTAAATCCTGAAACTGGTGTATTTACGCCATCAGCTAAAGCCGAAGCAGAATAAATAAATATAAATTCTATTTTTACAAAATATTTTTTATATTTATAAATGATAGTATATAGTATATATTTGTATACTTTTACAGATAAAAAGATAATAAAGTTTGGAGAAATTCTATGCCTTCCTCAGAAAAAGTTGTAAGTCCAGGTGTATTTACAAATGAAATAGACCAATCATTTTTACCAGCAGCAATTGCAAATATTGGTGCTGCAATAATAGGACCCACAGTAAAAGGGCCTGCATTACAACCTACAGTTGTTGAATCTTTTGGAGAATTTGAAGATAAATTTGGATCAACATTTAGATCAGGTTCAAGTCAAGCAGAGTATTTAACATCAATAGCTGCAAGAGAATATTTAAGAAATTCTAATGTATTGACAGTTGTCAGAATATTAGATGGTTCATATACTGCAGCGTCAGCAGGTGTTCCAACTGGAAGTGCTGCTGGTATACCAGATGTTACAAATCTTAGAACATCATTTAAATTGCATACTTTAAGTCACGGATCATTATTAAATAATTCAAGTTCAGTGGAGGATACACCCGGAACACCTGGGTTAACAACACCCGGATATTTAGCTACAGGTTCAAGAGATAACTTTAAATGGGAAGTATCAAATGTAAATAAAAATAAGGGAACATTTAATCTTATAATAAGACGAGGAGATGATAGGCATAAAAGCAAAAAAATTATAGAATCATGGAATAATTTATCATTAGATCCAAACCAAAATAATTTTATTTCTAAGAGAATAGGTGACCAGTATTTATCATTACAGGGTTCAGGCACTAGTACTCCATACCTTAAATTAAATGGTGATTATCCAATTAAATCAAAATATGTAAGAGTTGAACCACAAAAGTTAACTGTTGATTATGTAGATGAAAGCGGAAATGTCAGAGTACCTGCTAATTCATCATCATTACCTCAATCAGGGAGTGGTTCATATCTTGGAAGTTTTAATGGAGGCTCTGATGGTTTTATTGGATTCGATGCAGTTGGAGATGGTAAAGGAGTATTACAGACACCCAATACTGCAGATACACTTTCATTATTTGAAAAAATTACTGGTACTGAAACACAAGGTTATAGATTAAGTACAACAAATAGTGGATCAACAGCATATAATGATGCTTTGAATTTACTGAAAAATCAGGATGAATACGACTTCAATTTACTTTTATTACCTGGAGTTTTGTCTAATGAATCAAATCATTCAGCAGTGGCAAATACTGCAATTGAAGTTTGTGAAGATAGAGGCGATTGTTTTCTTGTATTAGATCCTGTTGCATACGGATCTGCAATACAAACAGCAAAAACTGAAGCTGAAACAAGAAATTCTAATTATGCTGCTATGTACTGGCCTTGGGTAAAAGTTCAAAATCCCTTGTTAGGAAGACAAGTATGGGTACCACCTTCAACAGTAATGGGAGGTGTATATTCATTTAATGATAAAGTGGCACATCCTTGGTACGCACCGGCTGGATTAAACAGAGGTGGTTTGGACAATGTTACACATGCTGAAAGAAAATTAAGACATTCAGAAAGAGATGATTTATATGAATCAAATGTGAATCCAATTGCAACATTCCCAGGTCAAGGTGTAACAGTTTGGGGTCAAAAAACATTACAGAAAAAATCTTCTGCTTTAGATCGTGTTAATGTAAGAAGGTTGATGATAAAACTTAAAAAGTTTATAGCTAGTTCATCTCGATTTCTTGTATTTGAACAGAATAATGTACAGACAAGGAAGAGATTTCTTAATATTGTTAATCCATTTTTAGAGCAGGTACAATCACAAAGTGGATTGACTGCATTTAGGGTAATTATGGATGATACAAATAATACACCAGATTTAGTTGATAGAAACACACTATATGGTCAAATTTTTGTACAACCAACTAGAACAGCTGAATTTATTGTATTAGATTTTACAATTCAACCAACAGGCGCAACATTTCCTGAATAATATGGAGAGAATTAATGGCATCAAGTGAAAAAGTAATAAGCCCAGGTGTATTCACAAATGAGATCGATAAAAGTTTTCTACCAGCTGCAATTGCAGAAATAGGGGCAGCTATAGTTGGTCCAACAGTTAAAGGACCTGCATTACAACCAACAATTGTAACAAGTTATTCTGATTTTGTTGATAGATTTGGTAGTACATTTAGAAGCGGCAGTTCTTCATATTCATATTTAACTTCATTAACTGCAAAAGAATATTTAAGAAATTCAAATCAGTTATTAGTTGTTCGAACATTAGCTGGTGGATATTCAAATGCTACCGCAAATGTGTTGACAGGAAGCGGAAATTTTTATACAGGTAGCGCATCTCCTGGAGATACTGAAGCAACTACAAACACCTCATTTAAACTTCATACTTTATCAGATGGTTTAGAATTGAATAATAAAACTATCGGCAGTGGGGCACGGATGTCTGCATCATTGGTCGATGCGATTGATACTACAGGTGTTGCGGAAAGTGATGCATTTACAATGACAGTTCCTGCCGCAGCCGCCGGAGACGCCACCGCCCACCAATTCATCTTCGCAGCCGACGTAAACGCGGTTAATGCTCTCACTAACACTGCCAATTTCGGATTCTCCGCAGCGGACCTTAGCACAGACGCCCTCGCAGCGGCCGCGATCATCGATGCTATTAATGGTACCGCCCATGCTTATGTGGGATATGGAGGCAATGCTGTCACTTCGGTTCTTGCGGCTGGAACACTTGGTTTAACTGCTGCCGCAGGATCCAGTAACACCCAGATCACTCTAACTATAGACATCACCGGTGCGGCAGGGAATGTGGCATCTGTCCTCGCAGCGAACACTGGATTTGAAAACGATCTTCTTCTTGAATCTACTTTTACTGGCGGACTTGATGGTCCAGTAGTGGGAAATCATTTATTGATATCGAGTTCAAAAGACAGCGTAAGATGGGAGATTACATCAAACAATCCAAAAAAAGGAACATTTTCCTTATTAATAAGGCGCGGTGATGACATAATTAATAGAAAGCAGATTCTAGAATCATGGAATGGATTATCATTAGATTCAAATCAAAACAATTATATTGCAAAAAGAATTGGTGATCAATATTATAGTTTACAAGGCAGTGGAACAAACACTCCCTATTTAAAATTAAATGGTGATTATTCAGTTAATTCAAAATATGTAAGAGTTGAAGTATTAAAAGAAACAACTGATTATATAGATGAAAATGGAAATGTCAGAGTACCTGTTAATTCATCATCATTACCTGGATTAGGAAGCGGTTCTTTTGGTGGATCTTTTAGTGGTGGTGATGATGGTGATGTAGTACATCCAAGAGATTTTTATCAACATGTTACATCTGGAAGTGGTAATATGCAAGGTTTAAATCTTTCAACAGGAAATACAGGTTTAACAGCTTATGAAGATGCTTTAAATTTATTAAAAAATCAAGATGAATTTGATATTAACATGATTTTAATGCCTGGGATAATAGATGATATTCACACATCAATTGTTACCAAAGCAATACGGGTTTGTGAAGATAGACAAGATTGTTTTCTTATAATAGACCCCACAGGTCACGCAAAGAATGTATCAGATGCAACAACAAGAGGAAAAGAAAGAGATACAAACTATGCAGCTATGTATTGGCCTTGGGTAAAGCTTTTTGATAGTGAACTTGGTCGCCATGTTTGGGTACCACCTTCAGTATCTATAGCAGGTGTATATTCTTCCAATGATAAAGTTGCTCATCCTTGGTACGCACCAGCAGGTTTAAACCGTGGTACTATTCAGAATGTATCAAGGCCTGAGATTAAGTTAAGACAATCTCAACGTGATGAACTATATGAATCAAATGTGAATCCAATTGCAACATTCCCAGGTCAAGGTGTAACAGTTTGGGGTCAGAAAACACTTCAAAAGAAAGCGTCTGCACTTGATAGAGTAAATGTAAGACGACTGATGATAAAGCTTAAAAAGTTTATTGCAAGTTCAACAAGATTTTTAGTATTTGAACAAAATAATGTTCAAACAAGACAAAGGTTTTTAAATATTGTAAATCCATTTATGGAACAAGTACAATCGCAGAGCGGTTTAACATCATTTAGAGTCATTATGAATAGCACAAATAATACACAAGATATTGTTGATAGAAATATACTGTATGGACAGATATTTGTACAACCAACAAGAACAGCTGAGTTTATTGTATTAGATTTTACAATACAGCCGACAGGCGCAACATTTTCTGTTTAATTTTAATGATTCTTAATATTTATATACGAAATAATAAACAATTTGGAGAAATCTAATGCCGGAATTAGTTGAAGCAACTGATATAATGTTTACACCCTTTGAGCCAAAGCTCAAAAATAGATACATCATGCAAATTGATGGTGTACCTGCATATTTGATAAAAACAGCAAATAGGCCCAATCTTACTTTTGAAGAAGTAACGTTGGAACATATGAATGTTAAACGATATGTAAAGGGTAAAGCAACATGGGAATCGATAGCAGTAACATTATACGACCCTATTGTTCCAAGTGGAGCACAGTCTGTTATGGAGTGGATTAGATTATCTCATGAATCAGTGACAGGTAGAGATGGATATTCAGATTTTTATAAAAAAGATGTCACATTTCAAATTTTAGGACCTGTTGGTGATGTTGTAGAAGAATGGACACTTAAGGGTACCTGGATTGCAGCTGCAAATTTTAATGATTTAGATTTTGCATCAAGTGATCCAGTTGACATAGAATTAACATTGAGGTATGATTACGCAATATTACAATTCTAATTGTCAATATAGTTATTAAATCAAAAATAAGTTATTTAGGAGAAATGTTATGAGCAATTCAAATGATATATTTAGCGAAATGAATAGTTTGTGGGATGAGTTTCATGAAAATCATATGAAATTTTCTAATAAAGGTACAAAGGCTGCTGGTGCAAGAGCTAGAAAGGCTATAGGAAATATAAAAAAGCTAGTTACTGAATATAGAAAAACATCAATATCTGAATCAAAAAAATAAATAGGTAATATCATGTCTGAAAAAGAAACAAAATTTCCAAGTGAAGTAATAGACCTTCCAAGTGAAGGAAAGTTGTATCCAAAAGATAGTCCACTTCATTCAGGAAAAATTGAAATAAAATATATGACGGCAAGAGAAGAAGATATACTGACTTCTCAAAATTTAATAAAAAAAGGTGTTGTCATTGATAGGTTATTGGATTCACTAGTTGTAACAAAGGGCATAAAATCATCAGACTTTGTTATTGGAGATAAAAATGCTGTTATGGTTGCTGCTAGAATACTAGCCTATGGGCCCGAATACAGTGTTGAAATTACAGATCCTAATACAGATGAAAAATTTGAACATACATTTAATTTAACTGAATGTGAGTTTGAAAAGCTTCCTAAAGGTGTTGATAAAAATGAATTTGAGGTTGAGCTTCCCATATCAAAAATGTCTCTTGTTTTTAAACTTTTAACAGGAAAAGAAGAATATTTAATTGAACGTGAAATAAAATCACAGCAGAAATTAAATAGAGAAGTTTCATCAGAAATGACAACTAGATTGGTTCATAGTATTATTTCAATTGATGGTGAAACTGAAAAACCGAAAATAAGAAATTATGTTTATAATATGCTATCTAGAGATTCATTATTTTTAAGAAATAAAATAAATGAAGTCAGTCCAGATATTGATTTAACTCAAGATATTGAGATGGGAGGTGAGTTGGTCACGGTAGATATTCCGTTGACCACTGAGTTTTTTTGGCCTTCGTCCTAATAATAAGAAAGATATACACGAAGAGATATTTAGTTTAACTTATTATGGCAATGGATTTACACACAATGATGTGTATAACATGCCCACATACCTTAGAAGATTTTATTTAAAAGCATTGAGAGAATCAAAAAATGCTGAACAAGAAAATTATAAAAAATCTTCACAGCAGAATTCACAGATAAATAGAATTAATATTCCTAAGTAAATAATTCTTGTCTTTGATATTTATTACTGTATAATTTGGTAATAAAAATGTGTAAAAAATCTTATTTAAATTACAAAAATATAATAAATGAAGGAATAATAGAGGACTTTCTTCGTAAAGTGTTACCTAAAAGCTTTCAAGATTATATTGAAAAAAGAAATATAAAAAAAGTTGCACCAAAAATAAATAAATTAACAAATAAACTCAATCAGAGTATTGAAAATTCTAATAAATTAGCTTCAGAATTTGAACAGTTAATGAAAAAGAAGCATGGTGTTGATGTTAAAATTAAAAGAAAGAGTCTAGAAGACTATGTTTAAAATGAGAAATTAGATGGCAAGGGAAAAGGGACAGAGCGCAATAAAAAGTTCAAAAGAAGTTTCTGACTTATCAAAAGCTATTGAAGGTTTGGGAGAGGACAGTATTGAAATTGATAGTGCTTGGGGTGGTGTTTTAGACAAAGTAAAGGCAATTAATGAACAATGGAGTACAAGTTCAAAATATAATAAAAAATCAAGAGATGAAGCAAAAAGGCAGTCTAAATATGCAAAAGCTGCATTAAATTATGCAAAGAAACAAAATATTTGGACAAAGGGACGATTAAAATATTATACAGCGATTCATAAATTAAGAAAACTTGGGAAAAATTATGAAGATGAAATATTAGATAATTTAATAGCTTCCACAAAAGAAGTTAAAAAACAGGTTACCTTAAGAAAAACAATGAATAAATTGTGGGAAGGCACAAAGAGTTTGACAAAAGGCATCTTTGGATTTATTGGAAAAATATTACTTCCTTTGACTGCAATTTTTAAACTTTTTACATTTATAGTAAGTATTTTAACAAATATAGATAAAGTATTAACTGATGTAGGTACGAAATTTGGTGCAATATTACAGGTAAACACACAGTTACAAGATACAATTTTTAAACAGAGAACTGCTGCAATTGAATTAGGTTATGCAGAATCAGATGTTTTAGATATCACTCAAACACTGAATACTGAATTTGCTATTGGTGTAAATGCTGCTATGAAATTATCTGATGAAATTTTAAGAAATGCAAGAGTACAAGGATTGGCAGTTCAAGAAGCATCAAACTTATCAGGAATATTAAGAAATGTTTTTGATTTAAGTGTCGATCAGCAAAGATTATTCACAGATCAAGTAACATTATTATCAGCTCAAAATAAAGTATTAGCTCCACAGGTTTTTAAAGATATTGCTACTCATGCTGAAGATTTATATTTATTTAGTGGTTCAAGTTTACAAGAAATAACAAAGAGTGTAATACAGGCTAGAAGGCTGGGTATGAGTTTTGATAAAGTTGCATCTGCTGCTAGGGGTATTTTAGATTTTGAAACTTCATTGAGAGGTGAACTTGAAGCAGAAATTTTATTAGGAAAAGATTTAGATTTAACAAGGTTAAGACAGTTAGCATATCAAAAAGATGGTGAAGGTTTTGCAAAAGAAATGGCCAATCAATTAGGACGAGCTGGAGATTTCGGTAAAATGAATCTTTTTCAGCAAGAAGCATTGGCTCAAGCTATGGGGATGACAGTTACAGATATTGCATCAATGATGAAAATTACAGAAGATGCAATTCCTGGTGTAATGGGTGGATTATCGGAAGCAGCAACAATTGATGAGCACAAAGTTTTAGGGCCTTGGACCGATATTGTAAATCAATTTAAAGGCTTGAAAGCACTAATTGAAGAACAGTTAAATATGCCTTTAACAGATGCAATGAAGAATTTACATAAATGGGTGACAAAAGAAGACGGCCCTCTTCAGGCAATGAAAAAGTTAATAATTGATATTGGTACAAAAATCAAAACAGAACATGCAACAGGTTGGCAAGGTGTCAAAGATTTAATTGAGATAATAATTGGAGAAGAAAATTATGGTAAAATGGCAACACTTACGACAAATATCAAAGACTCATTAGACAAAATGTTTAAAATAATAGGTGATGAGGGCATTGCGGGTGTAATACGCGTAATAACACCATTATGGGAAGATTTTAGAGACTGGACAAAAGATGTTTGGAAAAAAATGAAACCAATAACAGATTTTTTATTTAGTTGGAAGGGCTTGATTCTATTAGCTTCTCTTGCAATGTTATCATTTATTGGAAATATTGTATCAGCAATTGCAAATGTTGGGTTACTTGCTACTGGATTGGCAGGGTTGTGGAAGGGTAGAAAAATGCCTGGAACAGGGCCTACTGTAATACCAGGAAAGGGAGGATCAAAAGGTAAAAAACCCAGCTGGGGGAAAAGAATGAAAGATTGGTTTAAAAACAAAAAAGCAACAAGAAATATTTATGAAGGGGGTAGCATTGCAAGAGATGCAGAGAAAGCTAGAAAAATAAAGCGAGCAAAAAATGTTATTGCAACTGGAACAAAAATTGGTCTTAAAGGGGCTGTTGTTGCGGAACTAATATTGCCGATCGATCAGTTCCACGGTGATCCAACCACTTCTGGAAAAGAAGCATTTTTGAAGTCTATTTCTTCTGAAGATCAAAATAAATATCAAGAATTTAATGCATTTCAACAAGGGACTAGTGGACAAGGTTTAGGTTTGGGTAATAATGTCAATGCATCTAATATAACAATAGATGATGTAGTTATTGAAATTCAAAAAACAAATAAACTTCTTAAAGATACATATGGTCCAGGTGGAACTTATTTTAATACACCGTCACCCGTAAAGGCAATATATTAATAAAATGGGATTAGAAAATTTAAAAAGCGCATTTTCAAATATCAAATCATTTGATAAAACACCACAGCATGGTGCACCAGGCGATCAGCATATAGCGACACATTCCGATCTTGATAAGATAAGTGTTACTGATTTCATTGATTCACCAATATTGGGTCTTACATTAAAATTTAATGAATTATATCAATCACAGTTGGTACCAGGAGGGAGTTCAAATTTTGATGATATGATTAAACCAACCACAGCTTGGAATATTGATGGAACATATCAAGGTCCAGTTAATTTTCAAAATTTAACATTTGGAGGCTTTTCATTATCACCAACACAAATACCTGAAGGATTCACAAAGCATTTTGATTCAATATCTAAATCACAATTTGTTCCAGGAGGGAGTTCAAATTTCGATGATATGGTTAAGCCATACACAACTTGGAATATTGATGGAGTATATCAGGGTCCAGTTAATTTTTTTAATAATAATCCCCCTTTAGATTCAATTGGTGGATTTACAAGAGACTTTGAGACATTAAATCAATCACAATTGTGGCCATCACCACATACACCTAATGAATTTAAGAATCCTACTATTATGACAAATCTATTAGGTCAGATTGGAAGTACTGTAGATTATCAAAATTTACAGTTCGGAGGTTTTTCACTGTCACCATCACAGATACCTTCAGGATTTACAAAGAATTTTACAAATAAGGAAGATACACAATTAGAAATACCAACAAATTTTGGTACAGGATTGTCTAGTGTTATAAGTCTTTTGGAAATGAGAAGCGGTTATAATAGCAATAGTCCATTTGCAAGTTCTGTTTTCGGAACAACATCAGATCCAATAGGGCTTTTTGCTGGTGATGGATCACCACCTTCAAAGCAATACGATACTAAATATTATGATTTTAGAATTCCTCATAATTCTGAAGCAACTGTATATGGAGGGCAATTTTCAAATATAAATCCATATATGGGAACTAAATTTGATGATGGCATCGGAGGCAGATTTAATCCTGTTACTAGTACTTCAGACATGGAAAACAAATATTTTGCAAGTTTTGGTATAATAAATAAACCCAAAGGCTTCTTAGATGCAGATCCTACTACAGATGATAATTATTTATATGGTTCAGATTCATATAATTTATTTAACACATCAAAGGGCATAAAACCAGGAATATACGGAAATGATGGAACTGGGAAAAAAGGATGGTACTTTGAAGGACCCGATGTTGCAGTTCCAAATTTAGGCAGCCCTCTTTTGGAAGCAAAAGGTTTGCTTTTAGATAAAATAGGGGCACAGGGTCATTCAAAGCAGACTAGAACAATAAACGTTTCATTGTCAGATTTAAAAGCCGATACACTTGAAGATACAAAAGGGTGGGGTTCATTATATAATAAGGATCACACTTCGATATCTAATGCTGGATATCATTATGGAACAAATGTAAATCGTGGCAATTTGAATATTAGATATCAAGTGGGACACATAGGGGGAACATTCAGAGATTCGCTCATAGTAAAAGACGGTGCAGAACCATATGTAATTTCTGAAATAGAAGATGAATTTAACAGAAAGTGGGCAAGTAGATCATTTGCAGGGATGAGGCCTATAAAAGATTTTGAGAGATTAGGTAAGTTTTTGACTTCGCCAAAAGGGCTTTTATTTTTTGCATTACAAAATTTAATTCCAGCACTCTCTGAAGTTGTTCATGCTGAATATGATAAAGATGGGAATGGTATATTATGGCGTGAAAATCAATTGTCAAAAAATCCTCGTGCAAGAGGCTATCAACCTTTTTCAACTACCCTTATATCATCATTAAGACTGACAGGAGCACAACCCAATGTATTGGCAACTAGAACATATCCATTTGAAAATCTATTTTCAAGTAAAGAACTCAAATATGAAAAATATATTAAAGTCACACGTAAACATTTTGCAATACATGATTCATTTAATGATGCTGATCCAAATGATAAACAAAGTTTTTTCCCACCCCCTCCTTCATTATTTGGAGGAAAAAAACTTATACCTATACCCCCGACAGGAGATCATTTTACTACACACGATATTAAAGATTCACCAGACGACGGCGTAGAAGATCAAAAACATGGAATGCCATTTTATTTTAAAGATATGAGAAATGGTAAATATGTATTTTTTAGAGCATATTTAGAAGGAATAAATGAGAATGTTTCACCAACTTGGTCTGAAGAAAATTATATTGGTAGAAGCGAACCGGTCTATGTATATGAAAGGGCAACAAGAGATGTAAATTTTACATTCAATGTATTTGCTTTTACTAAATCTGAATTAAGCAAAATATATGAAAAATTGCAGTATTTAACTTCAATGTGTTATCCTCAATATAAAAAAGATGAAAATTTTGGTGACAAAGAAAGAATGAAACCGCCTATAGTAAAATTAAGAATCGGTGAATTATATGGAAAGAACGGAAATGAACTAGCTGGCCATATTACAGCATTAACATATACTTGGCCAGATAATAGTGTATGGGAAACAAAAAAAGATGAAAGAGTACCAAAATATTGTCAAGTAAATATTACATTTAGACCAATACACTCAAGTGTTCCAAGTTTAGGTTTTAATGAAGATAAGACAAATGAAGGATTCTTTGGATATAAAGGCGAATAATAACCATGCCAAGATATAGAACAACACAAATAACAACAAAAAACAACAGATCAAAATATAATACAACATTATATAGAGAAGTCCCTGAAAAGAACAGTGATATTTTGCTTATAACACAAGAAGGTGACAGATTAGACAATTTAGCATCAGAATACTATAACGATCCAAATTTATGGTGGTTTATTGCAAGAGTAAATAATTTAAAGTCAATGAATTTGGAAGGCGGTTTACAAATAAGAGTACCCATCTCAACTGAAGATGCAATAGGAATATAATGGCCCTAAAATTAAATGTTTTCGGGAGTGATATTGATCCATATGTCAAGCAAAAATTAGCATTACGCCAGGAGTTAGCTAGAACTGCAAATTTTGGTGAAGCAATACAGGGTGCATCAGACAATTTAGTTGATGTTGTTGATATGTATAGCTCTGAATATAATTTTCCTCAAGGTGGTGAAACTGGCCAAATATTAGCTGATCTCTCATCTAGAACACCATTCGCAAGAATTTGGACAGCAATTGAAGCTACAAAAGCTGAACCGATTTATAATTGGGAGCATGAAGAAGATCCGAATCCAAATTGGGATTTGGAAGAAGATGAAATATATAACAAAGAGACAAAGACAATAGATAAAGTTTCAACACTTGAAACAAAAATATATTCAATAGGCAATCACGATACAACACAGGTTGTTTCTCCAAATGATACTGTAGAACAGAAAGCTAATGAAAAAATATTTTATAATGAATTTGAAAAAAATAATAATGAGTTCTTAAGACCACCAGCTGGAATAACATCTATATCACAAAGAACTGAAGGGACAAGTATTGTTAAACACATTCCTTTATATTTAAACACCACTGTTAATTTCATTGTGTATAATTTAACTGATTTTGATGAGATATACTCAAAATATTTTTTAAATATTGGTGCAAGAGTTTTTATAGATTTTGGTTGGGATACTGCACATTTATATGACCCGAATACTATAATATTTGATGATGGTAAAGCAAAACAAATGTCAAAAAATGATATATTTGACAGAATCTTTGGCAAAGATGGCCCAGTAAAAAAATCGGCTGGAGATTTACAAACAACTGTTGGTAGAGTAATTGATGCAAAAACAAATATAAGAGAAGATGGCTCATTTGAATGTACATTAGAGCTATTATCAGAGAACTTTGCACTAATGAGTGAAGATATAGGTGTTGATAGAAATATAAGAAGAAATATAGTAGATGAAATTGATAGAGTTGTATTGGTAGAAGCTACTAAAACATTCGATAAAAATTTTTTAAATAGTATGCTTTATAAAGATATTAAACAGCCATCTTTATCTAAAGAATATTTTTATAGGTGGGCTTCGTTATATCTATATAAATATCAAGAAAGTAATAATCCAAATGTTCCAAAGGGTGATAATAAGGAAGTATTCTGGGTAGGTGCAAGATATGAAAGTATTTCTGATATGCCTGAAACTGCCGACATGGCTGATCCAAAAAATATATTTGTAAGCTGGAAGTTTTTTGAAAGAGAAATATTAAATGATTATCTTGGAGTTACAGGATTTGATAAGAATACGGAGTCTGGAATAGATTGGGATTCATCAATATCTGAAATAGAATTCAATAAGAATCTTTATGCTAGACAACAAACTACAAAACATATAAGTGGAGATTTAAGGTTTTTATATTCATTGCAGTCAGAATATGAATCAGAAGAGGAAGATTGGGAAGCAGATAAAATATTAGATAAGTGTTCTATATATAGCATTTTTATTCAGGTAAGTTTAATAAAAAATGCATTTCAAAAATCAAATACTACAAAAGAAGCTGTAGAAATAATATTAAATGAAATAAATAAGAATTCAGAATATGTATATAATTTAACAATTTTTTCACCTGATTCTCCAAAACAACAAAAACTTTCTGTAATCGATTCAGAAGCAGTTATAAATGATACAACGGCTGAAGATGAGTTTAAAAACACGTTTTTATTTAAACCACATTCACCAAATACAATTGTAAAGGGATACACAATAAATATAGGGTTGCCTTCAGGCAGATTAAAAGATGCAATATTTGCACAATCTAATTTTGGAAGGTCGACAAAGTTAAAATCAAATTCAGGGATCGATTCACTTTATGTTACAAAAGAAATTGAGAAAAGATATTCAATAGAAGGTTTAGAAAAGGGTGATAATATTAATTATAATTATTTGCCAAATGTAAAAGTTAAATCTCCCACTCCAGAAGCAAATGAAGATAAACATTATAAGTTAACAGATTCAACAGCGACAGGAGAAGAAGCATTTTATGGTGTTTTAGATTTAAAACAGACAAGTAAAAAAGATACTTATAATAATAAACTTTCGGAAGAATTATATAATCTTGTAGGTAATAAAGATACTACTGCTACTAAAGGAGACGATTCTCCAGAAAATAAATTAAAGGCAAAACAGATAAAATATGATAGAGAATTAAAGCAGGAAAGAGAAAATGATCCCAACCCTGATAAAGAACATTTTTCTAAAGATGAATTTGATTATTGGAGTAATAAAGCAAAAGAAAAACATGATAAGAGATCACAAGCAGCAAACATATTATTCGCTGAAGTTCAATTAACAATGTATGGAATATCAGGATTATTACCTGGAAATAAATTTAGAGTTGATTATTTACCAAGAAAATATAGAGATAAAGTATATTTTTTAATAACAGAAATAAGTCATGAAGTTACAACATCTGGTTGGACAACATCAATAAAGGGATTAATGCAAG
>Ga0080013_1002496_pt1 | contig 21596 bp, 43 predicted proteins | sample ETNvirenome_6_85_FD_69236 | JGI IMG/M metagenome (GOLD analysis project Ga0080013, IMG submission 69236) | Marine viral communities from the Pacific Ocean - ETNP_6_85 (SPADES assembly) (version 2) | ecosystem: Environmental > Aquatic > Marine > Oceanic | place: Pacific Ocean | collected 2013-06-19 | reverse complement strand
TTGTACCTATACCTACGTTTCCAGAAGTCTTCAACACCATCTGCGGTGCTGCATTATTAGTAGCAAAACCTACATCATGATTTGTAACTGTGTAAATTTCACCTCTATTTGTGTCACCAAAACCGCCTAAGCGTAATTCAACTTGATTACCACTACTATCTTTACCATTCAACTCCATCATTGCTCTAGTATTATTATTTGTACTAGAAATTAAAAGTCCATTAGTAGTTGCGGCACTGTTTATATGTAGTTGTTCACTAGGACTTGATGTACCTATACCTACGTTTCCACCATTTATACGCATACGTTCCCCGAAGGAAGCATCTACACGAGTTCCAAATACTAACGCACCATCTTCACTACCATCTGTAACATCAAGTGCTACACCTCGTATTCGGGAGTAAATTGTTGGATTACCATTACTATCTTTACCATTAAATTCAATAGCACCTACGACATCATCATCTGCGGGACTTGAAGAATCATGATTTAATTTCAAGTGTGCTCCAAGAGCACCAGCATCATTACAATCAAGTTGCAGTAAGTCTGATGTTGTGCTTTTAACGTGTAAAGGATGACTTGGATCAGCAGTTCCTATACCAATTTTTCCATCTGATTTAAAATAAAGCTGATCACCAGCAAAATTTTCGTTCTTTAAATTAGTGACTTTTATTGTTGACATCTATACTTTTCAGGAATACTCGTTCCTTGATTCTATTCCACATTAACTTCAATAAAAGAAGATTATTTAGCTTCTAGTGCTGCGACTTTAGTTTCAAGTGTTTCTATTTTTGCCATTAGGATTAATCTCCGAATTAAACAGGTTTAGGCACTTAGTTTAAAGACGTGCTAACGGTCTAGTAAGTTTAGGCACAGCAATATGTAATGGTAATCATAACTCTTGTATTATCTTTCATATATGTAGAAGCATTTCTTATGCCGTAATCACCTTGATCATAGGCTTCCAATCTTCCTACAGTCGAACTATTCCATATTCTTGGAATAAACTGAACATCTGATCCATAATCACCACTATCAAGACCATGGCATCTAGCATTTCCTATTGCGTGGTGATTAGTATCACCAACACTTGTAAATGGAAGATTCCTTATTTCCCATGCATTTCCCGATCCCGTTCCAGAAGGAGTTCCATCTATTTCGACATACATCCAAAGAGTACACGTATTTCCAATTTTAGTGTACTTACCTTCTTCAGTGCTTGTGCCTACATTTGAGGATTGGCCCTCTACTCTAAATGCAGCTGTGAATGTCCCTTCTTCATAGTCGTCAAGTAAATTCGAATCGGAGCCAGGACTAGAGACAGTTTCATCAAATGGGCTGAACATAATACCTTGATCAGCAGTTCCTATGACTAGGTTTCCAGTTTTTACTTCTACATCTCCATCTGAGTGGATGCGAAGTTTTTCTGAACCAGAGGTAAAGAATTGTAGAGAACCATAAGTAGTAGATCCTTGATATTTTGCTGTTATTTGTGCAACATTAGAAGTTTGATTTACAAAATTAATCACACCTAATGTTGAATCACTACTAGTTCTAGCACCAACTAATTCAATTGCAGCACCACCATTAGTGATATTTTTTGCTGATACACTCAAGTATCTACTCATTCCAGCAATAGATATTGAATCTGTCCCTATACCTACATATCCATCAGCTGTGATGTGAAGTCTTTCATCTCCATGAGTTTTGAATGAAAAACAACCATTATTAGCATTTTGAGCGTCAAAAATTACAAGAGCATCATTATTTCCAGGAACTGCTGCTGTGGATATTTTTAATCCTCTACTCCAATCTCCACCAGAGAATATTGCAACATCAGAGTTATCTGCATCACCATATACTATAAGATTAGCACTTTGACTGGTAGTTCCACTATTTCTGATAGCAACTTGTCCTGCTGATGTGATGCGAAGTCTTTCATCAAAAGTACCAGCAGCCCTCGTATTAAATGTTAAATATCCATCTTCTGTTGCATCTGTGACATCACCTGAAAAACCTCTAACCTGTGCATAAGTTGTTTCTTCATTTGCACTATTTTTTCCTTTAAAACCTATTATACCTAATTGATCGTCATCTGCTGGAGAAGCTGAATTGTGATACAAATCAAGATAAGATGCATCTGCACCTGTATTAGTTGATTCTAACTTTAAAAGACCATAAGTATCATGTTTGATGTGGGTTTGATAAGTGGTATCACCAGATGTTGTACCAACCCACAATTCACCATTTGATGTGATTTGAACTTTTTCTGTAGTTCCTGTATAAAATACATGTGTTCCTGTACTTTCTCTTGCTCGATAATATGTTTGTCCATCAGTTGCAACATATAAACTAAAACCATCAGTAGTTGTAGCACCTGTCGTTGCATTAGTCATATGCAAATACGCATTAGCTGCTGTATTTTGATGTATATGTACATTTCTCTGTGGATCAGTTGTACCTATACCTACGTTTCCATCTGAGTCGATGCGGAGTTTTTCTGATAGACCTAAACCTGTTCCTACGCTAACCGCAGAGCCAGCAGCCTTGTTAAGAAACCTAATATCCCCATTACTTTCTGTAGTTATTGCACCATAAGATTTATTATTTGATCCATCTGCATTAGCTTCCCAAACAATTGGGATGCCTCCTTGTGCGCTTCCTGTATAAGTGTTGTTAATTTTTATATATCTATTGGTAAATCTATTAGCATCTGCTACACCACCTTTTATTTCTCTTACTAACTCAGTTGTTTCAGGGTAACTGGTACTTGCTGAAGTTAAAGTTTTCCCATCAAAGGTAAGATTTGCTTCACCTGCAATAGCGTTAGTGCCTGTAACTGTACAAATAGTGTTATTAGTTGAACCCGTTAAAGCTACACCTGCTTGATCTGTTGCCCAAGAAAGAATTCCATTCCCATCAGTAGCTAAATGCTGACCAGAAGTACCATCAGTACTAGGAAGTGTCCATATCTCATTACTAGATATAGAAGCTGCTGCTTTAAAACCTACATAATTACTTCCATTTCCTGAATCTTCTAACCATCTAATCTCATCTGGGAAAGCAAAATTTCCTGTATTTGAAATTGAAGCAGGCTGAACTGTTCCATCACTTGGAGTACCAACGGCATAAGCATCTCCTAGTATGGTTGCAAAAAATGTTGTTCCTGCTGTAGGCGCAGTCGTAAATGTAAGAACAGAACCACTAACTGTATAATCTGTACCTGGTTTCTGGATAATACCACCCAGAGATAGCAATAAATTTTGTGCTAACCCTGGTATGACTGCTGATGAACTTGCTTCTAAATCAAAGGTTGTGTCGCTACCATCAAATCCACTGGAGACATCATCAACAAGAATGTATCTGCCAACAACTGGTTGCTGTCCTAAATATGCCATTTAGATATAAGAACTTAATATGCTGTTCTTATTTTAGCTTTAAGAATTACAGGTTTTAGGATTCAACAACTTCTGTTGGTGAAACAGGAGGTTCGCTAGGAACTTCACCTGTTTCTTGACCAAGTTCTCTTAATCCTTGAATTTTACCACTAAGAACTAGAGCTTGTTCTCTACCAGCAGTAGCAACTCGTTGTGCTTCATTAGTTTGTTCTATAAGAGTTTGTAACTCAGTAGTTAAAGTATCAATTTTATCAGTGAGTGTAGACATGTTTTTAAAAGAACTAAAGAAAGTATAGTCGAAAAATTACCAAGGTACACCTGTCTTTGAGGTCGGTGTTTTCGACTCTGTAATTTGTCCAGCAATTCCTGTTTCTATAGAGGTCACTTCATCAGAACCTATAGCAGCTTTGGCCCAAGTAACTGCATTATCTTTACTCACTGAAGCATATGCTATAAAAGTGTCAGCCTTAGCAGCACTTAGTCCAACTGTACCATAAGAAGAACCTGTGTGAGTAACAGCAGAATCACCAGAACCTACAGTTTCTGAATCAGAAGCAGTCCAATGTATAGTTTTAATAACATCAGAAAGAGAATTTTCTGTAGGAGCACGATCTAACGCAACTACATTCCAAACAACAGCCATTTTATTTAATTAATATTATTAATAGTTTATTCCTACTATATTTATGGTTTAGGATAATCTGTTTTTATAGATAAACCTCCTACTGAGATTCCTGCTCCATTCATTGTTATTGGCATAATTTAAATAATCACCCAGGTTTCTCCGGCACCGACTTCAACAGTCACGCCATTATTAATTGTAATCGGACCAAATGTCCCAGCATTTTTATTATTTCCTATTGTATAATTAGTAGTTACTGTTTGATCATTCTCCCAAAAGATTGTATCAGATCCACCACCAGTAGCTCCACCACCAATTGAACCCCAAACAGAACCATATCCTTCAAACTGACTAAGTGTACTGTTATATCTAAATTCACCAGCTCTTGCAGATCCTGGTCTTTGTGCTGTAGTTCCTACAGGAATTCTTATTGCATCTTTAAGATCTCCAGCATCAACAAATTGAGCTTTTGTTCTTGCCATTCTCTTTATTTATTATTAATACTTATATTTTAACGTCAGTATTTGTTTAATTCTCTAACATCTTTTCAAGAGAATGTACTTGATTCTGTCTGTAGTAACCTAATCGTTCTTGAATTACGTTGTAATAATTGATAGCACCATCAACCATTTCATGTGCTTCCATGCTTCCAGCTAAATTAGAATTAGCAAGCATTGCAGCAGTTAGAACGGTTACACCCCATTCCATTTTGCTTCCAACCAAAGCCTCCAGAGGTGTACCGTTTTGAGTAAACCCAGCGATTAGGTTGTGAAGTTGTGCTGGATCTCTCTCCATGGAACACCTCAATTACCTTCTTTTATTGTACGCCTAATTAGTCTTCGGAACGTTGCATCCAATACCAGTAACAATGTTTTGCATTCTGATGAAAACGTTTCCCCATATAAAGCCTATGCTTTTTCTGGTTAAGTTCAAATACACGATCTTGATGATAAGGAAGAGGCTTGCCATCTTCACAAAGAAGCTGCATATCTAATTCATTGATTTCAATCTGAAGATCGAAGTCATCAATACTATGCTTATGGCAACACATAAGGATATGAGCATCCTCAAGACTTATAGGCTCTTGAATTTTCTGGTAGAAAGTCTCTGGGATACTTGGATGAATCCATTTCCAACTCCCCGTGGATTCTTTTGGGCTTGATTGCGATGGTTTGGTAGACATACACACCTTCTGGCAATCTTTGTTGGGCTTGGTTTGCATTGCGGATGGCATCTTCGTTAGGAATGATTTCGGTTTTAATATTGGGAGTTTCTTCTTGTGAAAGAACTTCTCCTGTTAATGAACGTATCACGGTTTTAGTAATAGTTTCTGTATCTTTTTGTATACAGAATTTGTTACGTTCTTCTTCTGTCCAATTCTCAATTTGAGAATCAATACGAACAGCTGATGTTGAACGTTTACTTAAGACAAATTGATAATTTCTTCCTGTGATTTTATTCTGACCAGCTGGAAGCATACGTCCAATATGTCTAAGACCTCTCTCAATTGCTTTTTGAGCAGATTGATGATGTGTTTTAGACTCTTTAATCATTCCTTCTTCTTCTTTAATACGAAGAAGAGCATCTTTGTGAGAAGTTAATGCATAGTACAACTGATCAATTTTATCTGATCGTGTATTAGCAATAGCTTCTAATTCAGCTAATACTATCTCTTGTGATTCAGGAGTTAATAAAGGCTGAGAGTTTTCTAAGGCACGTTGGTGTTCATAAAGCTGAAGCACATTCATGTCTTTTGGATCTTTAGAATTTTCCATGAGTGAAATAGAATTGATTAGTTAGATTTTAATTTGATTTGAGGTAAAGCAGTTGCACCGCAGAAAGAAACGTAACCTGCATTAATCATCTTGAAAAGATAATTCCATAAATCATGTTGTGTATAGTTCCTCAGATCTTTTGGATCTCTATATAAAGACCATTGATCTAGAGGTGCAAGATGTCCTTTATCTGTATAAAGGATTTGAAGATTACCATTAGTTGTCGGACCTCCTTGTACCATTGGTGAATACCACCAAGCAGCACATTTCATTGGACGACCATTCCCTAATGAAGATAGTAAAGCAGCTTGTTGTTCACGGAATTTCAAGAAAGTTTGATACCAAACAAGATGTATACAGGAAGGTTGAAACTCAGGAAAAGTTTCTTCCTTTAATTCCTTTACATTCTTTAATTGTTTCTGAAAAGAACCACAAGAACACCAAGGCTTTTCTCCTGGTACAACTAAGTGACCAAGATTAAATTGTTCATTCTCTAGTAAAGCTATTAGAGGTTCACGATCAAGATAAATAAATTTATCAATCCATTTCCTCTGTGCTTTTGCTAATTCAGTATTAGCTCCATAAGAATGTGCATAATGAGAACCTTTTAGTAGTACATAAGCACCATCTTTCCATAGACTTGGACCACGATAGTTAGGACCAAGGCAATGAAAATAATCTACTAAGCGAGTACTGAATTTTAGATACTCATTCTGTACCAAAGAAGCTTTATAAACCTCTTCAGATCCATCAGTACGTACCAAAACACAATACTGATCGCGCTTATAGATACCAGCAATATCGCTGTAATCAAAATCTTTGTAAGCACGACCAATATTAGAAGCAGTGTAGATTAATTGCTGAGCTGGGTTAAGCTCAGTATAAATTTGTTTCATTGAATTGAGGTTGAATGAATGAAATCAAAGTCAGTAAAAACAACTCACCAAATCAAGGCTCGTTGGTATTACATCTTTTGGGGAATAATGACAGCATCAGTAGTAACTGGTCAAATCTATGTAGCTCTTAGTTATAAAAGTATGTCTAAGAGCTTACAAGATTTTATGATCTTTCAAGTATTGAAAGATAAAGATACTACTTTATATATTAAATAAAGAGATCATACTCTTCATTTAATAACTGCATCTTAGGCTTTTTTTCAAAGCGTTTATAGATACCTTTACCAAGCTTAATAGCAGTAAAAATACCTGCACTAATTAATGCAATAGGAGCTGCAGTTAGAGCTAAGTTGGACTTAAGTTCCATGTAGAATAAAGAAAAAGAACAGAAAGAAGTGAACAAACGTCAAGTTCCATTAGAACGTCTTGAGTTTGAAATCTCCTTGGCCGATCAATTTTGGTTTGAAAAGACAAGAAGATATATTAAGAGCTGTGACTCTGTTGAAGCCTTACAAGAAATGGCAATCCTCTTAGCGAAGATTGCCACTCAGCGTCACAGTATTATCAAAGGATTAGTTAATGATCTAGCCCATTTTAATAATACGATAGAGAAATCAGAGCGTTGAATCTTCTCCTGTATCTGCATTAACTGCAGTTGCAGCTACTTCAACAGAACCTTGAGGAAGAATTTTAACTCCATCTTTTATCCCATAAGCACCACCTAACTTTTTAGCATCCTGTAATGAATGCTGGTTAATGTAGTCCTGATACCAAGGATCATTCTGCTTTTTCCAAGCTGCATCACGATCTTCATCAGGAATAGTTAGACGATGAAGTGATTCAATCGCAGCTTCAATTGTGCTGTAATCAGGGATATCAAATCCTTCAATAGCACAAATTTCAACAGTATTTTTTCCTCTCATGTCAGACACAAGAGTAGGAATAAAGACTGTCGTGGAATGGAACTTCTCATTGAACTGAAGAGGAACTTCAGTACCAAGTGCTTTGGATAAACACTTGCTCATTTCTTTCTCGAAAAGTTTTACTTTTTCAGAAATATCAGTACCATTAAGACCTTTAATAGTTAGTACCATTGGGATCTTATGAGCAGGAGTATTATCTGATTTAAGTACATAGATCAGATACTTTGTCCTTACTGCATACCGACGCTTATACATCTCACCTTTTGACTGAGCTAATTCGGCAGCAGTCTTATCAGCATCAAAGATGTCTTTAACATTTGGATCATCAAGTGTTCCAATAGTTTGACGCATACCTGTACTTTCTTCCACCATGAGTGGAGAACGCATCAGAATTTGTATGCGAGGAGAAACAAAGTTTAATCCTTCTTCAACAGTAGTATTTGGTGGCATACCAAATGTCTGTTTGTAATCCCAATGAACAGATCCTTTATTAAAATCTGCTGCAGTTGCATTCCAACCACAAGTATCTAAGTCAGATTTACGAACAAACCAACCACGGACTTTTGATTTGTTTAAAGGTTGAATTGTAACAAAAGGTTGAAGACCCGATACAAATTCTTTCTCTTTAAATAGGAGAAAGGAATCAACTGATCTTGTGGCAAGTGCCATTTTTTTCTTAGTAGGACTCATAGAAATAGTCATAGTAGATTTCAGGGTTTGGATTAAGGACTTACATCAATACAAGGAGATTGAATGCCTAATAATCAGAACGGGGCGTTTTCTAACTCTTGATTAGTAGGAGCAGATGTAGCTTTAGCTGGATTAGGAGCAAGACTCCAATCAGGCTGGGGTTCTAATTTAGTGGTTTGAGTAGGGATGGACTCCTTTTTAGTTGCAGGTTGAAACATCTGGTTTTCCATAGTTTTACTGCCTAATGTAACTCCTTGTTTATCTGCAATAAGAATTGTAGTAACAGAACGAGATTCACCTGTCTTCTTATCATTCCATGTATCTGTAACAATGCGACCGCGTATAGTTGCAGGTACATGTTTCTTATTCAAGAAGTTACAAATTAATTCAGGATAATTAATCCTAAATTTATTCTTTGTATTGTATTGAGCTTTAAAATTGTAGTAAGTAGGTGATTCCTGCTTATTCCAAACAGCAAGAGCTTGTCTTACATCAACCCAGCCAGATGCAGAAGTTCTGTAATCTGTATCTTGCAAGTCATTTACACAACGACCAGAAAGAATAACTGTATTGATATTAGGGAATTGATCTGGAACATGAAGAATGTTACCTCCCTTTAACCAATTTGTTTGGAGCCTACGTTCTTTGTCATACGAAAAGTAAAGCTCAGTTTCTTCAAGAAAAAGTTTTGTACCTTTTTTGACAGGAGCTAATAGTTCTTGGTTTTTACCCCAGACTTTTAACTCAAGTTGAGTTGGTGCATAGTTACCGAAAGCTAAAGGAGGAACTTCGACATTACAGAATACACCTGGTATCCTGCCATCGATTTTCCTAGCATCTTCAGTAGCAATTACCGTTAAGGTCACATAGTTCATAATTGAGTTGAACAAAGTACAAATAGTTTATACCGTCATTTCGGACGGGACTAATGGGTTTCAGCCCAGTTAGTTCCAATACGAGAATCACCTTCAATTTTACATCGAAAATCAAAGAACTCTTGAGCTTGAGGAAAAGCTTTTAATGCTTCGTTACGTATCTCTTCTGTGTACCTTTTGCTACACGTTAGTTGCACTTCATCATGAACCATTAAGAGCTGTTCCCAGACTCCTCCATAAGGAAGAGAAAGATTTTCTTCAATATTCTTATGTATATTTATAACTACTTGTTTCATGATGAGTCCACCCGCAGATTGTAATAAAACATTTAATCCTTTAAAAGCTGAACGACAATGTAAAACTCTTTTATCTAAACCTATTAGATAACCACGGCTACCAATTGTCTCTTCAATCTGATCTTTTAATTTCTTAAGAGCTGGTACTCCTTTCATGAATCCATTGATTGCATTTCTACCTAAGATTTTTAATCGCTCTTCATTCTTTTCATCTGGATTAATGATCGTACCAGCTTTAGCTGCACCACATCCATATAACATTCCATAAAGGAGTCGTTTACTGATATCCCTAGTAGCAACACCAAACTGTTCTTGATTGTAACTATGTATATCCACTTCAGGATTAATAACGAGTGCTGCATATTCTCCTTGATCCCAAAGTGCAAGATATCCAGCTAAGCAACGAAGTTCTAAAGCTTTAGCATCTATACCTATCAAGTTCCAATCATAAGGTGCATGGAATAAAGAACGACATTCTTTTCCATATGGAGAATTGTTCGCAACAACTTGTCCAAGATTTGGAGATCGATGTGAACAACGTCCAGTAATTGTTCCATTAGTAATAACATTTCCATGGATCCTACCTGTTTCATTATCCACAAGTTTGAGCCATGCGTTATTACCACTAGCTATTTGGCCAAGTCTTTTCTTAACCAACATATATTCAGCTAGAGGTTGTGCTTCTGGATAGGAAAGTTTTTTAAGGACTTCATCGTCCAATATGGGATTTCCTTTCTCAGTAAGTTTCTCAGGTTCCCATTGGTACTTTCTTTGTAAACGATCAACAATTTGTTGACGTGATCCTGGATTGAATTCTTCAGTTCTAATTTTTTCATATGGCACTCCTTTGATATAGCCTCGATTCTTATTGTTTACCTTGGGAGTAAACCATTCAGAATGTTGTATAGGTGGAAAGATTTCTTTTAACTTTTCTTCAATCTCTCCTTTCTTTGTTCGGAGATTATCCACCAAATCAAGAGATGCATCCACATCAAATGGAACACCTGTGAGAATTTGTTTATTAATGGCTTTAGCAAAGTCATGTTCCAGAGCCAACGACGACTCAGGGTAGTGTTGGCTAATAATATGCGCCCATAGTTTGGTTGTGACGTTGACATCTTGGATGCAATACGCTTCCATCTCTTTAGAGAATTCCGAGAAATCTTTAAAGTCGAGTTTGTACTCAGATAGTCTGTGGCCCCATGCTTTAAGGGCGTTACCACCTTTGAGGTTCGGTGGAAGTTCTTGATACTGTTCATCATCGAGATCATAAAGTTTTTCTTTAGGCCAAATGAGACGACTGCAAACAAGGGTATCAATAACCCTTACAAAGTCTTGTAAATTAATTGAATATAGTTTTTCTATTACAGGTATGTCATAAAACAATATGTTATGGCCTATTAAAACATCAGCGGTTGCCAGACGAGTAATAGCGCCATTAACAGTATCAGGCCCATAGCTAGTAGTGTGACCTGATCCCAAGTCATGAATAACCACGCAGTGAATTTTTGTAACATCTTTATAAAGACCATCTGTTTCTATATCAAAGACTAGCCAAGATTCATCTTCTGAATCTGCCGTAATCTTGAATTGAGAAGTCTTCACATTTGAGGTCATTGTCATTTTCTTTAATCCAGTTTAGGAATCTTTGCATGCCTGAGCGATGAGGATGATTAAATAAGTTAGAGACATTCTTGGCAGAGTCAAGTGAAACTAAATTAAATTTATCCTTACCGACGGTAATACCATATGGCTTACCTTCTTTCCAACATGCGATAACGTATGACATTATTATTCATATAGATGGATAGATACTAATCTATTTTCTAACGTAATCAACTAGTTCTACATTCCATTTTCGTTTGTATTTAATTCTGTCAGAAGAAATAGGAACTTCTGGATATTGCATAGACCAATAAGAGAAACCACATGCTTCACATGATCTACGTCTTACACGAATACCTTTATCAGTTAAACATGTCTTGACAATCTTAAGAGGATGTTGACATTCAGGACAGAAGTTCCCTTTAGATTTCATTTTCTTTCAAAGGATAGGGTTGAATTTGTTGTTTAAGAATATTTAATTTATGCCATTTATGCTTTTGTTTCCAGTCAGGATCAAGCTTGGTAATGAAACGTAAGAAGATTCCATCAGTCATATCTTTTCCATTGAGTTGCATTTAAAGTGTTCTCCCTTTCATGTCACATTCGACTGATCCAATTTCAGATCCAGGTTTACCAAATTGTTCTGGAAACATTTCGGTCTCAGATTCAAGAGAGTATTGAGCAATAACGTAAAGTTTTTGAAGTGCAGCATGCTGTTGCATAGCTTTAGCATTGTGATCTTGACATTGCTTTTTAGTTGGCAACCCTTTTCGTTCATAAGGTTCATATGCTAGTTCATAAGCAGTTTTTTCAATCTCGATATCTTTAGAAACAAGATCAATAAAATAATTAATCTGTTCTAGTTTTAGATTGATAAGATCAGAAGTGATTTCCATTTGTTTAGAATTGTAAAGGAATTGTAAAGATCGTAACATTTGTTACGAAGTGAACTACAGTACTGAAGCCTTTTGAGTTACCATAACGGTAACAACGGATACACATCATGGCCACAGTTACTTACCGTGGTGTCTCCTATGACACCGAAGAAAAGAAAGCAGAGAACAAGCAATGGTGGAAAAAAACCCATTGCAATAATCCCAGCTTGACTTATAGGACAATCAAGTACTATCACCCTGATTCACATCAGGAGTAGGTTCTGGGATTTTATCTAACTCAAGACCCTCTAATGCATAGAGGGTAGTTTGTTGTCCACAGATATGAAAAGCATCAGAGATTAATCTGGTGTTCATATCTTGTGGGAAATAAAATTCGAGAAGAATATTCTCTGCTTCTTTAAAGCCTTCTGGATCATCTGTTAAACGGATGAGAACTGTAGATGGCATCATATCTACTATCATCTGACTTAGTTTGTCCTTAACCACAGGCCAAGTCCAACTATATCCATCGATAGTATCTACAACACGATCAATAACAATTTGATCTTCTACTAGTTCTTCATCCATAGAAATTTAAGCTGGTTCACCAATGGTTTCTATTGCTTCTTGCATTAGACCAGCAGCATCCAACTTTGTTAACATCTCATTCATTATGACTGCTTGTTTGTGAGTTTGCTTCATATAAGCATTAACTCTGTCAGCAGACATAGTATGTTCAGAACCATTTGGTTCTATATATTTCCAGCTCCCATCAGGTTGAGGTTCACCTTTAAGAGCTAGACTTTCTGAGTTACGTGTATAACGTAGCTCAAGATTATGATGATCTTTAAGACCATCTTCTGATACCCAAGTTGCACCTAAATGATAGCGATTATCGTCATCATTAAATGCATGAAACTGAGGTACAACTGATTTAACAGCCGATACAATTTGCATAGCAATAATTAGAGTTGAAGGTGAGCAGTACATACGATGCACTCCAGGACTTACACACTAGGATGCCTGAAATGAATTACAACTGTGCATCAATAGTTTGCACAATTTCTTCATATGCTTTAAGGATCCTGGCACCAGCTTTAGTTACTTCTTGAACTACTTCATCGGTAGCTCTATTGTGATGAACAATATACTTAAAGCTACGAGCACCAATGTCGATGCCATAATGGGAACAGACCATAAAGGCAACGGACTCAGCTTCAAGTTCTTTAATAGATCCTTCATCAGGAGCATTGTATTCGTCGCGATTGTGCAGAATTGCGTGGCCAAGTTCATGAGACATAACACTAATCTTGGTAGCAAGATTGAGTCCTTCTTTGAGTTCAATTTTATTGGCACGTTGATCTTTTCCTGTGAACCAGCATCGTCCATGTGCTCCTCCCATTGAAAATTCTGGGATGTTTTCATAGACTTCTACTTTAGGATCACGATTAGCAGCTACCGCACATAATCCAGTAAAGATCTTTGGGTTTGTTTCACCTTCAATCTGAGACATCATATCTGATATATCAGGTTCAGGTAAAGGATCTCCTATAGTTTGATTTACATCGTAAACTTTGGTTCCATGGAAACCAATTAGTACTTTCTTTTCCTTCTCAGGATCTTCCACTATTGTGGGAGCAAGAATCCAAATAGGTTTCTTAAATTCTCCTGATTTTAATTTACGATTGAACTTAGTTTCCCAAGTTCTTTTACCAGCAATCCATGGTGATAAACCATAGCCACGTTTCATTTGTGTAAACATGATTAGCATTCTGTTATTGAAGCTATAATCATGAATCTTTTTAATACTTGTTAAGAAACTAGTCCAATCTTTATCATCAAGGATGGATTGGATACCTTCTTTTAAAGCATCAAAAGCTTTCTCAGGAATACCATGTTTACGTGGTGCCTTCTTGTAAGTTGTTGTCATAAGTTTGATTTGAATTAGGTTTAATGAAATGACCATCAATACCAATCTCTAAACCAGTGATTGGATCGATACGACCTTGATACCCTCCATGATGTTCGACAGAAAGTTCCCGTGGTACTAATTCTCTATAGTCGTATTTAGTCACATGGAAGGCATCTTCTCGAAAGAGAGTCTTAATGACAGCTACTAATTCATGAGGATCTTTAATTGTTTGAAGTTTTAAAGTAACTTCATAAGTTTTAGTAGTTGTCATAATCAATCACGATCACTGATATCTAGAGTTTTGGTATGTTCGGGTTTAGGAAGAACACCGGAACGAATAAGGTTCCTGTGTTCTTCTTCCTTTTGTTCCCGTTCAACTTCAGCACGAATAATTTCTTTAAGAAACTTTTCGTCATTAAGGGACGACACCCATCCTACTGGATGAGGGCCGTCAAGAAATACTTCGTTCATTTCTTTATTATCCTGAAACTGAACTTCTTCTTTGACAAAGTATCATCAAAGATACCTCCTGGTAGATACTTTTCAATAAGATCTGAATGTGTATTCAGTTCATATTGTTGATTTAATGGATCACAAGCACGGTAGTATTCAACGAATTTCTTTTCGCGATTACTCCCATACTTGAGCATTAACTCTTGAGAAGCAAACGTAAAGTCTGCAACTGTGTAAATAACTTGCATAAGTTGATTTGCAATTGAATAGATGAACAGTTTAAAGTCATGATCATCATGGACTATGAAGATTAATGTGGAGCAGTTCCACGATTATCTTTAGACTGTTCTACATACCAATCTTGAATGATATGAGCACAGACAGAAGAAGTACTTGTGCCTAGATACTTTGCATAAGCTTCCATGAATTCTTTAGTCTTAGGCCAAAGAGTTACTGGGACTCTGTTGTCTGGTTTCATTAGAGGTAGTGGATAGTGTCTGTAGTGTAGCAATAAAGCTCCACTTACGCTTTAAACCTTTAATTCTTGGTGCTGAAAGTTGGGTACCATTTTTATAATGGAATACTTTACAACGTTTAAGGTTTAGCTGATTAAGCATAGTTAAAAGTCTTTGAGTTTGATGTTGCGTTTAGATATTCCAGTACCAGGTATTCCAATGGATGCTCTGATACCAGACTTACGTCCATTAATAGTTAATCTGAATGGACCAAGTTTAAATGATTTAGATGCTGATTGAGGACCACGTTCAGTTACATTGATACCAAAAATTGTTTTATCAAAGTTGAACGCGGATCTTTTACGTGTCATTTGATTTAAAATTAGGATGATCGCCTTTAGCCCGTGGGCCAAAGACACGATCAGTAGATTGAGATGGAAAGATAATTCTTTCTATATGTTTAGAACGCTCAGGATTAATAGGATCATTAACTTCTAAGAAGACACGATCACATTCCTCTTGTGAGTCACAACGAATGTAACCACGGCGAGTTTCATGAACGCTGATATACCAATTCTGTTTTGGTTCCATATTTGCATACCAAGTACCTGATAAAGTCATATCGGATGATTTGGATGAGAATTATCATGAATTAACATCCAAAGAATGATGGTAATTGCAATGATTAAAACAATAGCTAATGGGATCATTTGCCAATAAGGTTTGCTTTCTCTGGGACTAAGGTTAGGACATTATTAGTGTCTTCACCTTTGATCCAATAGAAAGGTTCATCTTTCCACATAGAAAGCTTAATTATTTCGTAAGGATTCCCAATAACCAGATCACCTTGATTACATAAGGCATGTACTATTTGGCCAATTTTAAATTTAGCCATCAGCCTTTTGCATACATCTTTTCATTCCAAGCATTATCAAGTCTTTCCTTTGCACTGAGTGGTGGTTCACCAACTAAACCCATTTCATCATCAGTGGGTTCAGGGAATGGTTCCCATCCATTATCCATTGCAAGACGAATGACAAATGCATTGGGTGTTATACCTGGTGTATAACTGAAAGTTTCAGCTGTATTCTCAAGATGTTCTAATGCACGATAAACATCATCATCATTACATGCTTTGATAGCATCTAAGATTTCATGTTCTCTGCATTCTTTAGTGTTTAATGCCCATACTTGTCCCATTAAGGACGTAAGTTCAGTATGGAACTCATTAAGAATTGGACTGGGTTTAATACCAGCATTCTTCATTTCAATATCAACCTGATACAAGTATCTTCTACAAGAATGAGAGATAGCATGTGCAGGTTGTTTCCAATTAAGTTTATTAGTCATAACTGAATTGAATAAAGGACAGTAATAGATAATCCCTTGGTAGTGGGCTGTTGTGGGGGTGTGGGGGAGATCATAACTTCTCCTTTAACACACCCCAAGACCAACCTTCGGCTTTAACTTCTTTCCATTCTTTATGAATGTAATCGAAAGCTACAAGGGATAAGACAACAACAATAGTGATGATGTCTTCTTGCCAGAGATCAGATTTACTCATGGATTGTTCCTTAACCATTTGTGAATTTCTAATTGTTCTTGGAAAGGTGTACATGAATATGTACTATCTTCCCAACGAAGATTGCTTTCATCAGATGATATCCATGTAGAGCAATCAACTTCTTGGTCATCGGTGTAACACTTAATATCTTGAGTATTCATGAATTACCTGGAACACGTCTACCAAAGTTTAGTTGTAACCATTCTTGCACTGCTTGAGAAGCAATGTCAGAAATTGTTACATTATCCATTTTAGATACAACAAGTAGTTTTTCGTATGCATCTACTGGAATTTGTAGTGTTACTACAACTTTATTTGGTCTCATTATGATTCAGACCCTTTCCAATCCTTTGGATCTGTTTCTTTCATCGCCTCATCATTATCTTGTTGATAAGGATTCTCATTAAGAGCTTGTTGTTGCTCTTCATGCCGATCCGCAGCATTGAAATTGTCATCCTGCTTTGCTAATCGCAGGTAATGACTGAATGACTGCTTGAATGTTCCTGCAGCAACTTGCATACCCTCTTGGCTCTTCAGCCATTTCAGATATGAATGTGCATGAGCTTTCTTACGTAGTAAAGGATCGGATTTAATCTTGGATGCAGGCTTCTTAGGCATAAAACCTCCTTGAGTTGAGTTGGATCTGATGCAGTTTAACCTCATGCTCAGGAGGAATTAACATTACTTAAAGAATAGTCACACTAAAATGAATTCAGAAGTAATTAACTACGTAATTAGTAATGAATTTCGGAAATATATCTCGCAGATTATCTGGAGTATTAAATGTATTTAATAAAAGACCAGCAACTCTGGCAGAAAGAGTTGAAGCTGTACCAATGCCACAGCGTGGTGATTATTTAGAATTCAGACCAGGAGTTAAACCAAGAATAGTTCATACAGATATATTACAAAAGGGAGTTACACCTGTTGTTCCACAAAGAACAGGAGGAGTGACTACTTCAGCTACTGTTAATTTAAATCCTGGAGTAACAGGTGAAAGAGCACCATCACGTCGTCCGATTTCAGTAGAAGAAGCACAACGTCGAGGTACTCAATTATCTAATCGTCAAATTAGAAATACTCGAAACAATCAGAATGTTCAAGTTCTTCCTTCGCAAGCAACTGCAAGAAGAAGAAATGCAGCAGCTATGAGACAACAGCAGATCGTTGGACCTGCTGGTTATATTCCAAGAGTTATTCAAAATCATCCAGGAGAAATTGATGATCTTGGTTACGGATTAATTAATAAACAAGTGAGATAAAGCTGGACTTACATAAAGCGCAGATCTGCTTTAATGCCAGCTACGCTGCTAGGCGTAATTAACACTTACGTTGATGGTTGGTAATGGGGGGAGTCAGGGGGAATGGCTGCCAACACATGTTGTGCATGTTCACCCCTTTGCTTGGTGTCCCACAGAACTTTATAATAATGATGTCTAGCACCATTCTTATGTCTCTTTAAAAGACATTCTGTAATGACACCATATCGTGTACCAAAGGAAGGATTCGCACCTGAAGAACCATTTGCTGGTCCTTTCATTACACGATCATCGACGTTAAATGTCTGTCCAACAATAGGTCTAGGCATGAGAAGAGGTAGCCTCCAAACGATTTTGGTTAACTATATCTGGTCGATCAGAACCATTCAATAAAACTTTGTAACTCCACATTCGTAATTTCTTAGAAGGTGGGATTACTTCTTGAACAGTTCCACAACAGTTAGCTTTACCTAAACCGTGTTGACGCTTACGGACTTCTTGTCCGATATAAAAGCTAGCTTCTTTCATGCTTCTCCCTTTTGAGTTTCTGTTTTCACTATGAAAGTGAATCCAAATTCTTGGACAACACCAGGAGTCAAAGTCTTTTTGATAGATACAATCGTCTTGTCTCCATGAGTAATCACAGAAGCATGATCAGGGAATGGAACATCTACTTGTTGTAGATCTTCAGGAGAAGATTTCATAGGACTATTGAAATAGAACTGAGTAAATGAAGGGAATGAACCCTTCAGGGAACCTCCGAAGAGGCTCCAGGAAAGGATCAGAATAATAGTTTATCTGCGTCCTTAGTTTGTTCAAGATACTTCTCTCCTTGTAACTCTTCGTAATTTGCTTCGGCTTGCGCTTCAGCAATATCACGTTGATCAGCAAGAGCAGCCTCTTCAGCTCTTCGTTCTTCATAAGCAGCTTCAGCTTGCGCATCAGCAGCAGATTCAGCATCGATAGCTGCAAGAGATTCTTGAAGCTCAGTCTTAGCATCTATTAAAGCTTGCTCACAATAAGCAGCTTCAGCTTCTAAGCGAGCTTGTTCTTTACGAACACGATCAAGTTCACTCATAGTTGACATAAGTTGAATAGCAATTGAACAATGACCTAGCTCATCAGGGCAGGACGGTCAGTTCCTACCGACTCCCCCGAAGGGGAGTTTCGCTATCAGAAAGGTGGAGTAGCTACGTCAAGTTCAACGTGCTTAACAGTTTCTTCTGGTTCTTGCGAAACAGGTGTAACTGTATCTTCACGTTCTACTGGGACTTCAACTGTTAATACAGGTATCCTTTTCAGGAAAGCGTATGACAGTTTGATCTCAGGAACTTTACGGCTCCTCACTGTTTTCTGACCATCCTTGATATAGGAATCAGAAATGCTGCCGTTGACGATACTGCCACTAAAGGCAATATGTCTACCAACAACAAGTGATTCCTGCTCTTGGAAGTCGCGTAGAAGACCATTTCGGTTGTTAGCGATAATACGAACGCTATCTCCTTTGGTGTCTTCTACAGCAATGGTTACTTCCAACCATGTGCTCTCTTTAAAGCGAGCGACACGGGCATGGATGCATTTACCAGTTCCGTTTGCGGTTAGCATGGTACTGAGTTGAGCTGTGCGGGGGCCTATTTCCCGTCGGTTAGGCATGAGGGTGAGTCCCTCAGAGAGGCCCGAAGGCCTCTAGGAGAGAGTCAGTTTTGATGCACTAAAGACTGTGCCCTTCTATAGAGAGCCCGAAGACTTTCTAAGATGGAGTCAATAAGTGCAAAGACCCTTGGGGAGTACTCTTTGTAGAGATCATTCAGCTGGGTACCAGCAATATTCCATTCCTTGGTGTGTTCTTCCCAGCCAAGAGCAAGACTGCTCTGGATGCTGATCCGATCTTCACCAAGTAGGGGAATGATCATTGGCTTAGGTCCAGCTTCATACTCATCTACGGTCTCTTGAAGACAAGCAATCTCATATTGATTGTCATTAAGTTTCTGTTGGTTATCAGCAAGAGAAGTCGTTTGACTCTCTATCGATGCCTCAAGATTCTTAATTTGAGACTGAAGGTTGGTCATAAGCTTTGCAGCTTCAACACAATCCTTCTGAGTACTTTCCATCTTCTCCTTCTCTTCCTTCGTGACCGTGATCACCTGAGAAGCCTGAAGTTCAAGAGATGACACGTGATCTAGTGTTCGCTTCAGATCCTCTTCCAACTGAGTGAATTTGGATCTTCCGTCTAGCACGAGATCGTACATGTCGGTCTTCTTTAGCTTCTGGTACTCAGGAGTCTGGTACTTAGGAGCGAGCTGTTGTCTAGCCATTGAGTGTGGCAACGATGGAATGCAGGGGACTAATCCTGCAGCCCAAAAGCCCCCTCAGCAGAACCAAGGGGGCGATTGAATTAGATCAAAACTTACAAGATTTGATCCAAGGCAAATGGGACTTAACGTCATACCAATTGCGTATTACACCATTGAAAGCTTTAACAGAGAGCTTGTTATCAAGCAAAATTCTGTCAACGCTAATCCATTCAATGTTGCCTTTAGGATCTATACGTTCTTCCTGGTATTCGAGAACATGAAGTTTTCTACCAGGTATATAACGAACACGATCTAGTACAGCATTTTCAGATGGGTAATAGACAGGTTTAATCTTAGGCATTGGAATAATGCAAAAGGGTACAGCCAAATAGCCCCATCAGCAATACTGACAGGGCTAAACGGCTTAGAAGATTACCTTATACTCTTGTAAAAGAGGGTATTCTTCTCCGTCTGGTTGTTCCTCGTTTAACTCAGAATCCATTAGCTTTTGAACTAATAAATCCCGTAAACGAGCATGAGCTTTCTGTGCTCTTGATTTCCTTAAATAGACTCCTATGATTGTTACATAACCATATTCATCACATTTAGAAAGAACGTGTACAGACATAACGGATATCTCCGTATAGGACAGCCAAATAGCCCCCTCAGCAAAACCAAGGGGGCATATTGACTAACTGTATGAGATATGCGCTTCTACATTTGGGGAATCAAATGCTCGACGTACATTCATTACAGTATTCTTGAAATCTATTGAAGATTCATTTGGATCCTCAGCTAGACGTTCAAGAACCCACATTACAGCTGTAGATACAGTAATGTTTCCATAATCGTGAGATAATGGGTCATCATCTGATCCACAAGACTCAGTTTCTGGCTCATCGGCAAATGGTACTAATAATCTCTTTATGAGACCATTAGTGCCCAAATGACCTAATGAGTAAGATTCGTCTGAACCTACGGTGATGTATGCGGTAAAGGTGAGAGACATGCTCTTTCCTCCTATGTGTGTGTGCACGTCGAATAGCCCCCTTAGCAAAACCAAGGGGGCATCCAACTGACTCAATCACGAGCCATGCGGAGGTTCCAAACTCCAGATTTATACTCCTGTGCATCAACTTTCACCCTAAAAGTGTGAAGTATGCAGAAGAGCCTCACCTCTATATCTTCGATAAACTCAGATATATTGACCCTTGCTTGTTCAGGATCAGGAAACGTAACTTTGGCAGTACGTCCGTCTGCTAATTGCTGAGCAATATCATTGCAGACTGAGTTGAGATTATTCATGGATTACTCCATATAGAACAGTCGAATACCCCCCTTAGCAGAACTAAGGAGGGGAGATGTTCTCAGTTAATGAGTAAATTCCAGGGATAGAAAGGATTCATAAACTGAGACCAATTCCAATGACATAGCCATAGGCGTATAAAACCACCAATAGGTATTCCGATAGCAAAGCCAACCAGAAGGTCATTATTAAGAATTGATTTGAGTGTTGACATGGATGACTCCATATAGAACACCTCAATACCCCCCTCAGCAAAACCAAGGGGGGCAAGAGGTTTTCAGTTATTTAGCATTCCGTTGATTTTCGAGTTCATAGCTAGTCATACGACCATCTTTGATTCCGAAAGGATGCATTAACTTAAATCTCTTCTCTTCATCAGAGGCATTTCGCCACCACAT
>Ga0080013_1002495_pt1 | contig 21597 bp, 38 predicted proteins | sample ETNvirenome_6_85_FD_69236 | JGI IMG/M metagenome (GOLD analysis project Ga0080013, IMG submission 69236) | Marine viral communities from the Pacific Ocean - ETNP_6_85 (SPADES assembly) (version 2) | ecosystem: Environmental > Aquatic > Marine > Oceanic | place: Pacific Ocean | collected 2013-06-19 | reverse complement strand
CTTATACCGCAATCGATTCAACCCACTATGCAACAGTCGAACACTAAATCGTGTGTGGTGCTAGTTATACCCTTTATTTTTGGGCACAAAAAAACCCCATCATATGATGAGGCTTAATTGTTCTTATGTTCTAAACTCTTAGATTACCCTCGCTAATATTCTGTATAACTACCGCTCCAGTGTTTGAGTTAGTCCATACCTTAATGCCACTGTTCATGCATCTGTACGACTCAAGGCATTGCGTCATTTTCCATTCACCTTCGTCTCTATAACTAACCCGACACGACACGCATATCTTCCCATTAATAGCCACACGAGTACCACTGACATATATTCCCATTGGCTCATAGTCTGGCATTATGTGCCGGCAAACCTTGCGACTAACCCACGCCCTCATCATGTTGGATAACTTAAACTGTATGTATTTAACCTTACACATTGTGTACTCCCTTGCTTGATTTCCCATACCCTACCACACCCCACCGCCCCACACCAAGCGCACCAGACCTATAAATAGCCTACAAATAACCTATAAAAAAAACCCGCTCAAGGCGGGCTTGGAGTAGTTTTATGTCGTACTCAGGACAGTATATTGAAGAGGGTACGGTGGCTTGGCTCACTGGATTACCGCACAACTGCCGTCCTTTCCTTTCCAGTACAGTTGCCATACTGCTCCTCAGTCAAGTAATACCATATATTCTTTAGGGTAGTTCTGTATGAACCAGTCAAGACCAGTCTGTACGGTTTCCCAATCATTTAACATCTCAGCACCTTTGATATTATCATAAACCGCTAATGCTACAGGTGTAAGTGTTGCAGTCTCCCCACTAAACGGGTTAGTTACTACAGTATCGATACTATCAATAACTAATATAGTATGGTCAAACGGGTTTGTGTCTTTACTCATTATCTTATCCTTATTATTTTTAACTTGCCGGTGTATAGAAAAGCTCTGAATTTAATTTGCATGTTCTACTCCATCAAAAACATGTAATCATCCATCATGGCCGCCACCCCGTCGAGGTCATCGCCTAACATATCCATCATAACCGCGGAGGCTTGCGCTACGAATGGCCGCCCACCCCGCGGCTCAATACCCTTACAGTAGCTGCAACCTAAACCCTCCAGAAAATAAGTTTTCTCATCTGGTGGCATATCATGATTAACATGGTATGTCTCATACGGCTCCCCGCATATTTGACAGTATAAATCCATCATTCTCTCCTCATTGCTCCACAGTTTTTATGACTCTTGCAGTGTACGTGTAAACCCTTGACTTTACACCTCACAATCCAGCACGGTTTAAATTGGTGATTGCCCATGTTAATCAAGCTCAATATCTTTAGTCAATCGATTAAACGTATCATTTTCTTTGCTTATTTTGTCATTAATTAAGCTCGCTTTTTTTGTCAGATACATATTATTATCTTGACAATACTCAGCATGCTCGGTTTCCATTAACGTCTCCCAATGGGCGTTGTCTCCCTCAAGTAAATTTTCATGGTCATTGCAAAATATTCCTTGTCCACCATAGGCCATATCCCATAGAAGCACACAGCCGCAGTCAAACAGTGACATAGTCATGTGAGCGTTCATGCCATCAAGTTTTTTATGGTCTCGCAGTGCTCCCATATGACCTAAAGAATCACAATTAGTAAGCCAAGCATCGCCATTTTTTAAGGTATTTGGTACATCTTTTCCCTGAAGACCCTCAACGTGCCAAATCACGTCGAAATATTCAGCAAATGCAGCAGCTAATTGTATAAATCCATTAAGCCTTAGTATTTTGGCTCTTTCTATTAAATGTTTTGGTATTTTCATAATCCTACCCTTGGCGCACATACCGCACAAAATGTATTTGTTGCTATAGCTTTCAGAATGCCTTGAGTAGCCTCTTCGGGAGTTCCTGTCATATCGCGATTTCGTATCGGTACATACCATAAATCGTGCTTAACTTTCTGACATCGGTGGCACATTCGGTGCAATTGCTCAAACTGGAAGACGTGCATAACATCCTCGTATTTTTTGGGTCTATAATCGGACGCTGTAAATTCGTCATACCATGCCATATTATCAATACCCTCATCCTGTAACTGATTCGTAACTAAAGAGTTCCAACTGTCACAATAGAATGGCGATAATTTGCCTAAACCCTTAATCCTTGAGTGATTATGGATTGAGTAAGGCTTGGTTTCATATTTTAACGGGTGGTTTTTATTTCTCATGGTATTCCTCATTGGCGGGCATTCCAGCCCGCCAACCTGATTAGTTTTTACGCTTTCCTATCCATAGTACCAGCATCAGCAAAAATGCAAATATTGCTGCTATGGTATCGTCAATTCTCCCCATTAAGCCACCTGAGCCCACTCGTGAGCCTTGAATATATTTGTAATTTTACCCATTATTGCCCCCCGCCTCACGCCAACTAACGTATTTCTTTTTAATGTCTTTCTCCCTAATTGGCATCTCTATTCTAAGCGGAATGGTTAAACTATCGCCCGTGATTGGGTGCCTTGCAACACCCGTCACCTTATCATTGTATAAAAATACACTCCTACCTGTAGAGGAGGGTTTCATATCACCCAGTTTAAATACTGGTTTAAATTTCTTGCCCTGTTCGGGCTTTATAAGATTAGTATCTATAGGCACGGTGATTTGCATTTGGTAACCCTTTTTCTCATCTCCTAATATCTCGACTTCCATCTAAATTATCCTTCGTTTTGTGCCTAGGAATTGGCATAAATTCCTGGTGCTTTTTGTTCGTTTTGTTCGTTTACCCCCTTATGTAGATTTGCCACCCTGAACATACCAAAACCAGAACAAAAATTCTAGGTGTTTTTTTATACTTTTTAATGAAATTTCGTTCATGAATCAGATTTCTAGAAATCTGAAGCGACCCGGCAATAGGTGAAGCGGGTTTCATGAATTCGGATTCCTGAATTTTCGTGTGGCATAATCCGAGGGCCGCATCTGTGGCGCAGTCGGAGACTGTTTTTGTATCTGTGGCGCAATCGAACACTGTCCAGTGTAGGGTAGACAACCATGCATATAACCCACTAGTATACTATATATACTAGTGTTGCATGTGTTACGTGTTACCCCTGCTAGGCACAGACTTATCATCACACTTAACATATTTTCCCCCTTTGCGTAGCAGTATAACACATCGCAGATTAGTTGCAAATATGAAGCAAATTTCATGAATTAAGCGGCGTATTTGCAAATGTTTCGAGGTGTGGTATCATACCCTCAAATTAAATTTTCAAATGGAGGGCAAAATGCCAGAATTTTACGACTACTTAGAGGACACCATACAAGCAGAGGAAGAGCTAGCACTGGTGGAGGCAGTGTTAGAGGACTGGACAAGCAAGGGACTGATAGACAATGAAGAAGGAGCCTAGTATGACTACACAGTATGCAGACAAGACAGTAAGCCTAGAGAAGGTCGTGCAAGAGGGACGACTACTAAGGGATAGGTTAGACACAACAGAGGCCGCTTTGAGCGACGCAGAGTATCAGGTGGACGACTTAGCAAGCTATGCCTACGAGGTGAAGACCCTCGTAGAGAACGCACAGTTTGAGCTAGAGAACGCCAAGCAAGACCTACACCAGTTCCTTGAGTGGCTTGACCATGTTAGAATACATGGTGACACAGAATAGGTATTAATTTCCAAATACCGACCTGAGTATGTCGCTAAACTGCTCTAGGAGAAATATGAGAATAGACACGAAGCCTTTAGGTACTGAGTACAGGATATGGATACCTATGGGGATTAAGAACGGCGAGATAGATGACCTCGTAGGAGAACTCGTAGGCTATTGTGGTGGGATTACCGATACCATTGGCACAGGTGTTTGGGTCAGTCACGGTACTGACGGCGAACACCGCATGGTGACCGAGGACGTGCATATACTGCAAATTGTCACTAACCTCGACATCAGGGGGTATATTATGGATATCGTGGAGTTGCTGTTGACCGAGGGACAGCAAGAAGCCGTCATGGTAGCGTATGGGACTGAGATAGTATTGCATACGGCGATAGTAGAAGAGGCTAATCAACACATCAAGTTTGAATGGAGGAAGTAATGACCCACGAAGAAATAAACGCAAAAGTAGACCTAATCACTGAGCTAGTTGAGAAGCTATTCGGACTGCAAACTAGTGAGCAAGAGCTGCTCAAGAACATCATGGAGGCTATGCGAGGTGGGCAGTCGCAGCTACTTGACCTAGACCGTAGATTATTAGCATTGGAGGAGGCAGTGTATGTCCACGTTTAGAGTACAGTTTTATGTTAACGCCCTGTGTACTGAGTATGTGCAGGCCGAAGATATGAGGGAAGCTGTTAGGCTGTTGCAGAACAACTACCTAGAGTTTATACCTTTCGGTGAGTATGACCACCTTGATGGATATGACATACAGGTGAGGAGCATTGACCTGTACGAGGGCATACCCTCTATCAGCGGCAAGGGCAGTGACATGGAAGAGCAGTTTAAGAAGAGAGACTATACTAACTATCACGCACCGGAAGGTGCAATGTATGTGGAGGAAATAGAATGAGTTTACCAATATACGATAAGCCGCAAATAACCGAGGACAGTAGCTTGGTAGAGCTAATGATGGACAAATACCAGTATGACATAGGGCGCACACAGGGTAGTGGGTTCTGTGTAGGTGGCGCAGTCTGCGACTACTTCAAGGACGGTATGGGCTGGCACACTAAAAATCTTGATGACGATGCAGACTATGTGAGTGTCGATGCAGTGTCTAGGTTTCCATACGTAGAGGAGTTGGCTGACAGGCTCCATGACATACTCAAGAAGTTTGGGTGGAGTTCCAAGTTCAGTCAGCAGGAGATAGACCAAGCCTGCTACTACTATGCCAGTGTGATTATAGAGGATAATGATAGAGGTGAGTATGTAAATGCGTGGAGTACTGTTGAAGACTTCTTGATGGAATTTAACATAGATGATGCAGAGTATGATGTAGGTGGAGAGTTTTGTGGTGCAGAAGAAAATGAGCCTAGTTAGGAGGAGTTAATATAATGGGTTTGATTAATTGTTTGAAGAGTATTTTTGGTAGTGGAAACGTGTTTACTGAGGAGGATATAGCCGTACAGCTAAAACTCTGGGATACCCACGAGAGTGACCTTGGAGTGGAGCAGAAAGGCAGTCCTGTAGTAGATGAGAGAGGTCGGTGCAGTCTGTGCCGAAAACAAAGGGTGCTTGCGCACGTCAACGAAATGTGGTATGATGCTCCAGTTGAGAAAGTGCTAGACCGATGGCTCATTTCAGAACCGAGCGGGATTGCGTGGTGCTTTGCTTGTACACGAGATTATTTATTTCAAGGGCAACTTAGGAGAAGGGAGTTTAATGAGTACAGAAATTGATTGGATGCTAGTCACCAATATAGGCATAGTATTAGGTGTGTTTGCCACACTGATACGGATATGGTCTACAAGGTAATGGCTACGTATTATGGTGATTATAGAGGAAGTCAGTGTGAAGAGGACTGTATCTGCGTGTGGGGCATATGTATACGGTGCGAGTGCAACGAGAACTGCAAGCGCACCAGTTGGTGTGAATGTATCGACTGCAACGAGGAGTGCATCTGTGAGTGTTTTGGTAACACAACTGAAGAGCCGATACTACCGACGCTGTAAGAACGGCTGTGGCAGGCTGTATAAAGACTGGTACGGTGAGTTAGTCTGTCCAGTGTGCGGATACCATGAGTATATAGACGAGGAGTAGAGTTTTGTCAATAGACGTAATGAGCGTCGAGGATTTTAATGCCTTGGCGTTACCAGATATACCCTCAATTATGGGGGATGGACTCGTAGTCCCAGAGGGACGTGTGGTATTGTATGCCGCACCGGGAACGTATAAGTCGTTTGCTATGATGCAGTTCTGCTACGCTCTCGCCCAAGGCGAGGACTGGCTAGGATATCCGGTGCATAAGGCGTGCAAAACCATGTACCTACAGACCGAGTTAATAGAGAAACAGGTACAGAAAAGGTCTAGAAGAATGTCAAACTACTACGGCGACACTGGTGTGATGCTAGGTAATATACGAGATTTTAGACTGAGAACCGAGGAAGATTGGGGTGCTTTGTTTGATGTAGTGGTGGATAATGAGATAGAATATGTAGTGCTTGACCCTTTAGCTGCTGTCATGTATGGCAGTGAGGTGGATGAGCAGGCAGTACAGACGTTTACAGACTCGATAGACCACCTCTGCAAGGAAGGACATACAGGTGTAGTGTTGATACACCACGGTAGGAAGAAAGGTCATAACGACAAGGGGAATCTGATTCAAAGTGGACAAGATGACCTTAGAGGACACAGTCGTTTATCTGGATGGCCCGACACCATAATGTACCTAGAACGAGACAAGAAAAATAAAATAGAATTGCAAATTCAAAAAATTAGAAATGGGCCAGATGAGACTTCCAGATGGTTGATTTTTGACCCAGAGTATGGTATACTTCGGGTGAGTGAGGAAGACCCATTTGTTCTGCTTTCAGAATTTTTAAAGGACGGCCCAAAGAGGAATCAGGAGTGCATCCAGTTTATGCAGGAGAATCTAGGCTGGGCAGGGTTAACCTTTGCGAGACACAGGACAAAGTGGATTACTGTAGGTAAGATAAACTACTACAGAGACCCCATACATAGAAGTTATCACTTAATAGAACTGAAGGAGAAAAAATGATGGGAAAGATAAGACCACAGATTGTTGTGGCTCTGGGTGTGCTGGGGGTGGTGAGCGTACTCGCTATCAACAGTGGACAACCAGACTTTATAGCCATAGTGACTGGCTGTACTGGTGGCGTAATAGCACTCGGTATGAAGTTACTGGAAGGTGAATAATGTCAGACCTTGAGCAGGCACGGTTCTTTCAGAACAAGCTGAAGACAGCTTGGGAGAAGGAGCCTTACTCGCTGGCAGAAGCCACCAAGTTTGAGGACAGGGTACGAGCATCAGCATATGAGGTTGCTCAGATAATCATTGACAAGCACAAGGATTATGGCCCTGACAACATCGAGATATTCGGGCAGCAAGGACTTGTTGTGCGGATGTGGGACAAGATAGGCAGGCTTAAACACCTGCTGTGGGGCAGTAAAAACCCCTCTTGTGAGTCTGTCGAGGATAGCTTTACCGACCTCGCAGGCTATGGGATAATAGGTAGAATGCTGGCGAGAGGTCAGTGGAATTAATACAAGAGCAGGAGAAATATGCTAAACACAACAGATGAAACACAGACAGTAGTACAAGACCCAAAAATTACAAGCACAACGACGACAGTAGATACGATTATAGAGCCTAAAATACTTATAGACACAAGGCTGTCACCGCCAGCAGTATGTGGTGACTTCCTACTGAGTGATGATGAGCGGTCTATACTAAAATATCTAGTGGAGCATGAAGGAATAGACGTTCCCATCTTTGATATAAAGAAAAACTTAGGAATGAGTAAGTCAAAGGCGGCTAAAGCTAGGCGCAGGCTGGCTAACTACGGAGCAATCCTCCAGTACAGGAAAGCACCATACTGCCACCATATGTTTGCGAAACTAAATCCAAATGCTGTAGTAGAGGAGAGCAAGTGATAAAGATTAGCGCAGGAAAATGTTATGTGTGCTATACGCCAATGGTAGTAGATGGGCCAGACCACCTTGAGGTGGAGTTGTATGGTGCGGGCTACCAGAATATATGCATCGGATGTTACGAGAATTTGCAGGAGCATCACTATGACGAAATCAAGAATAGAATGGAGCAAGCAGGCCTCACGGAGAAGGGCTAAGATGCGGCTACGAGACACAGAACAGTACGAGAGGAGGCAAAAGGAGCGTGTACGTAGTAAAGAAAGGCGTGCTATACGAAGACGAGAGGAGACTTGGGAAGAGTGAGAAAATATATATCGATGGGCGGCAAGACGTCGCAGACTATGTTAAGAGGAGTAACCGCAAAGGGTTCGCAGTTGCCAAACTTCAGGAGGGGGATTACGCAATGGTCTCTAAGACAGGCAAGACGATTGGAATCGAGGAGAAGAAACCCCACGACTTTTGTAATTCCTTACGAAGTAGACGGCTACAACGGCAACTCCGTAGGCTTGAGAAGTCAGTTGATATCCCGGTTTTGGCACTTAGGTTCATCAACAGTTCTGAGGGCGACATATATAAACCAGACTGGTGGCAGTTAAACAACCTAAACGTAACCGTGGAGTTGTTGAAGTGGGACTTGCGAGGAGCGATAATATTTCTGCCCTCGCAGGAGAACAAACTACTAAACACACTCACGAGAGTACGAAACATACTGCAACCGGGTAGTCATCTGCACAGTATAGTAGCTGGCAGTGACGTTAAGAGAGTAGAGGATACCACGCCGTTCAGCAAACTGGTAAGACGAGTTGTTGATGGTGTTGGTGCAAAATCGGCAAAGAAATTAGAGGAGCATTACGGGAGTGACATCTGGGCCTTGTTCAAAGATGACGAGGACGGGTGGAAAGAGGCTGGACTGCACGTTGGGCAGAGGCGCACACTCTCGGAGTTACTGAGAGGAAATTATGAAAGTAAGAACTAGCGTAACAGGGCTAGACAACTGGCAGGAGTGTCAGGTAAAGTATGAGTATAGAGGAAGGCGGCTGAAAGAGGTAGACTATGTACCTAACGGCCCTCTCACTAGCGGTACTGTGTTTCACGATGGAATGGAGCGTGCGCTCATGGCTGGAAGCCTTGCCCACGCACTAAACTATGCAGACGACACCCTACCTGATGGCAATCGGTTCAAGCCCGGTGTGTTGAGGATGATGAACAACGTGCCTCGTGAATTGTTCGATGTTAAGACACCTGTCGCAGAGGATAAGATGGAAGTAGAGGTAGACGGTATTACTCTGGTTGGCAAGCCTGACCTCTGGACAGTGACGAACTATGGTGTGGTGGTTTACGAGTTTAAGACGTGTAGTGCGAAGGGTAATGAGATGATAAAGAAACTCATGAACTACGAGCAGTGGGGCGTACAGCCTGTGAGGTATGCTTGGTTGCTTAGGCAGACTTATGATTGGCTAGCCGACCAGCCATTTTACCGCAAGCATATTCTGTGGAGTACACAGGATACCTGCAAAGAAGGCAAAGAAATTTTAATTTCAGAATCGGCTATTGACAATGCGGGGGCAGATATGGTAAGATTGGCAAATGAGATTCGGGAAAGCGGCAAAAGAACTCACCACTTCAGCCCCTTATGCAACTGGTGCGACTACCAGCAGATATGTATCGGGTGGTTGACAGGAGCGGATACAGATGGTATAATAGCCGAGAAATATTACGAGGAGGAATATCGTGTACATTAGTACGTTATTGTATGGTGGGCCGGGAGTGGGCAAGACAGCTTTAGGGGTGTCGTCATTCTGGGACTATCAGAAAAAAGAACCAGTAGAAGGACGCAACGGCAGACTACTACTGGTAGGCAGAGAGGAGAATGACGCATTAGGCGTTCCCGAAGACCTGATAGTCAGGTTTCCACTGCCACAAAACAACCCTATAAAGTTTGCTCAGGACTTTGAGATATATCTTAAAGCACTGAACAGCCCGAAGGGTAGAGAGGCAGGCGTTACGGACATTGTAGTAGACGGCTTTACAGAGTTATGCTATGACTTTACGTACGCTTACCGAGAGTCCAACGACCCACGAGACAGCTTTGAGACATACAGGGAATGGCAACGCATGTTCATTAGCATCATGCAACTGCTACACCCCAAGGCTTTGCAAGCCAATATCATCGGAACTGCTCGTGTCGCCGAGATGAGGAAGGGAAGTACTAGTAGTAGGGGAGCCACCGTGAAGGGTGACCCTGACTGGATGGACGAGTTCAAGTACTACCCTGCGATGGAAGGGTGGGCCAGACACAATATGGGACACTACTTTAACATGGTAGTATACCTTGAGCAGGATATTAGGACACGTGTGGTAAATGGTAAGCCTATCAGGATGCCAACCCACGTATCGAACTGGCTCGGTGGCGGCGACTACTGGACGAAGAATATATTTGGACACCTCTGGCTTGACCAGCCACCAACTCTGGACAACGCTATGTGGACTGATGTAGAGAAGATTATGAATGATTTAGTTGGAATAAAAACAGGCAAGGAGAAATAGATGCCATTTAGTACAGAGAGTATGGTTGCGTTTAGAGAAAGAGAAATAGAAGAGAGGAAGGCGATGGCCTTACCAGATGGTGGTAAGTTCAACTTTCAGATAGTCAAGGGAGAGGTGTTCGACTCAAACGGCCTACCAAAACTGAGCATTAACCTAAAGGTTATAGCCAGTAAGGACGGCAGTTACGTTGGGCGGTTCCACTCTGATTACCAAGGGTGGTACGCCAGCGAAACATCTAACTCAGACACACCCTTAGACCAGAGGGAAGCCACAATAAGGCATATGACAGCCACGAGGTTGCATAACTATATGAAGGCTTTAGCCGACGCTCCCTACAGTACCCAAGAAATTGGTGAACTGTTAGACCAAGAGATTAAGAATCTCCAGTCACTCACAAACGAAGAGGATGTGATTGATTGTTTTGAGTCTATTGGGGCGTTGCTACAGGGTCAGGAGATTACGGCGACAATAAAGCACGCCGCTAAAGGCCCTTGGGTAAACATATACCCAAACACGTACGATGCGACTATTGGTGCGGAACTATCGGTCACGGTGTGAACGTAAGCATCATGGTTGGGGAGACAGAGGAGATAGAGTACTCTTTAATAGAGGCTGTTGACCCTCTAAGCCTCCCCGGTTTTATAACAATCGTACAGCACAATTACGAAGAGCCAGACAAGCACACACATTATGTCTGGCCCTCACATTCAATTAACAACATGGTAATAGAAACTGTTGAAGGAGAGAAATTTGAACACACTGAAACCCCTAAGTGGTTTAAGCCAGTGTAATGCTTGCCCGCTACATGAAGGGGCAAACCTAGTAGAAGGAATAGGGCCAATACCTGCTGACATTATGTTAGTAGGCGAAGCCCCCGGTGCGACAGAGGATGAGTATGGAGTTCCTTTCGCTGGGGCAAGTGGGATAAAACTCGACATATTACTAGAACAAGCTAGTCTTAATCGAGAAGAGGTTTACCTCACTAACTTAGTAAAGCACCGCCCCCCTCGAAACCGCAACCCTTACAAGCGTGAAATAACCGCCTGTTCGGAGTGGTTGGTGGGCGAACTAAACGATGTGCGACCCAAGGTTGTAATAACTATGGGGTCTGTCGCAGGAAAGTATTTTAAGCCAGACCTGTCCCTCACACGAGAGCATGGTGTGCCATCCGAGTGTGGTGGGTTTCTACTGGTTCCGATGTACCACCCTGCGGCGGCCTTACACAACCCTAACCTATGGCCTGTTCAACTGGAGGATTGGTCTGCACTCAGAAATAAACTAAATAATAAACAAATAATCCCACGAACCGACTATACTCTTTACGGCAATCTCATAGCGTTTGGGCCGATTGGCTTTGACCTAGAGACAACGAGTCCCACTAGAGGGGGGCGGTTTGCCGTACAAGAGGCTGAGGTAGTGGGGTATAGCTGGTCTACTGAACCGGGGCGTGCGGTATATATTCCAGAGAAGCCTTATAAGCTAAAAGCTCTGCTGGAAGACCCCACGCAAGAAGTGATTTGCCACAACGCTAAGTTTGAGTATACTCATCTAAAGAATAATGGCATTGAACTTACGAATCTACAGGACACGAAGATAGCGGCGTACCTTCTGGGGTTGCCGTCTACTCATCTCAAAGACCTAGCCGTACAGGAACTTGGTATTAAGCCAATAACTTATTCCGAGGTAACTGGCGGCAGGGACATGAGTGAGTTGACCGCCGAAGAAATCCTAGACTATGCCGCCGCTGATGCAGATAATACTCTTCAGTTGTGGGAGGTGTTGAAGCCAAGGATGGAAGAGTTGGGAGTGAATGGGGTGTATGAGGATGTGGAGATTCCCTTAATACCTGTCCTGTCAGATATGGAGCGGCGAGGAATAAAGGTGGATACCGGTGCAGTAGACATTGCTATTGAGTACTTTCGTGAGAGGCAGAATGAGGCACTGGAGCGTGCGCACCTCTACATACCGATTGAAATTAACATTGGTAGTGGAGACCAGCTAGCCGCATGGCTTGAGAGTGAAGGCGCACCCATAACCAAGCGCACAGACAGTAAAAACCTCATGGCTACGGACGAGAACACTCTCCGCAGTCTTGGGGACTGGAACAAAGATGCGATGGATGCTATCTTAGACTATAAAATGTTTAGAAAGCTGGGTGCGTTCCCCAAGAAATTTAGAATACTTAGTGAATGGGATGGCGCACTCCATCCCAACTTTAACCAAGGAGGTTATTATGAAGAGTCTTCTGACTCGGCTGGGTCTGCTCCCGCTACAGGGCGGTTATCATGCTCGACCCCGAACCTACAACAAGTTCCACACCACGGAAGGGGGAAGGGTGCAGAGTACGAGGAGTATGGTAAGAGAATACGAGGATGCTTGGTGGCGAGAGATGGCTACGTACTCGTGGCGGCAGATGTAGGTCAGCAAGAACCTAGAATAGCTGGCCTAGTAGCACCAGAGCCTACCCTGATGAGAGACTTCAGTCACGGTCGTACACCATACGCCCTGATGGGAGAGGATATTTATGGTCGTGAGATTGTGAAAGGTGTTGATGAGCAAGAGTGGCACACGGCTAAGACGTTCTTCCTAGCACTGTTGTACGGTGCAGGGCCGGGTAAGTTAAAAGAGATTGACCCAAGGCTAAGCATTGAGCAGAGCGTTAGTGGTTACGATAAAGTAGTCTCCAGATATCCCGGTCTACATAATATGCAGACCAAGGTAGCCTCGGAGATATACCATAAAGGGTATGCTCAGGACTGGTTTGGTAGGGTGAGGTGGTTTCCCGGTATATTTTCTGCGGATGAAGGTCAGCGGATGGCGGCACTGCGAGAGGCAATTAACTTTCACATCCAAGGGCCAGCCGCAAGCTGTATTAAGATAGCTATGCGCAGACTCTGGGACGGTATACAAGATGCAGGTCTGGATGCACACCTGCTACTGCAAGTGCATGACGAGGTAATATTAGAAGTGAAAGAGAGTCAACTGGACAGCTTAATAAAAGAAGTAGACGCTATGTTGATTGACATAATGCCTATATCGTTTCCAGTAGAGCCACAAGTAGGAGTAACATGGGCAGAAATGATTCCTTACAAGTAGTAAGAGATGCCATCACAACTCTACAGGGTAAGCTAACAGAGGTGTGGAAGGCGGGAGATTTTGAGACAGGTTCGGTATATATAGAAAACTTAAAGATATTGAGGAGATTTGAGGATGACGTTACAAGAAAAGATACAGGTTGACGGAAGAACATGGGGTGTTAGGTCAGGTAACACCGTGAGAAAGTTCGTGAGAGAAGGACTACATCTGTTTAGGAAGTGGGACTCGTGGGGTGTGGACGCAGATATGTGGGATACTCTGGTAGATGATGGAGTAGAGACCTTAGAAATACTGGACAGCCAGCGAAAATTATTGTATACTATAGCAATGGATATGGCGTTTGTAGACCATAAGAAAGATTGGGGGCACGGATTTCAATACTTTGTTCCTAGAAGATACTTTGAGGTACAGAAACATGACGATACTAAAACCGAATCACTGTCCTAACTGCGGCGTATTCTTGAGCCGGGTGAGTATAGGTATACCGGGGTCAGCGTGTGCGATGTTTCACATACATCCCGGCATAGCTAATCTGGTAGTGAGGGTGGTTAACGGTGAGCATCCCGACCTCAAGACAAGAGTCACGGAAGAGTCAGTAGTAACAGAAACTGAGGGTGATGATACTTATACTAGCGTGGACGATGCAGTCATAGCCGTGCTAGACAGTATGCATGATGTCATTTTCCCCGATGATTAGATGCTCTTGGTGCGGCGCAGGTGGCGGCACGCTTATGCGTCTTGGCAAGATATACGTACATAAGCCTCGTACCTCTCGTAATGGGTGGGTGCGAGGCTGTCTTAGTCGGCTATCCTAACTACCTGCCACGGTATCTGCCTGTTGGCCCAGAACGTCCTTCTATATCATCCCTAGCACTACGTTTTATTGGTTTAGATTTCCATCTTTTAGCACTATCGGTCTTAGATGACGTCTTTACCTTTCCTTTAGTCGCCCCAGATTTTAGGTTCTTAGTTTTAACTGCGAGTCTCTCTGCGGTTGCTTTCTTCTTAGCACTCGCCGCTCCCTTCGCCTTATGCTTTACCATTGCTTCTAGCTTTAGTCTTTCAGCCTTAGCCGCTAGTTCTGCCTTAGCTACTCTGGCTTTTTGTTTCTTCTGCGCTGCCGCTCTATCCCTATCCGCTTTCTTCTGGCGTTCTGTCTTGCCCGGCATTAGTATTTCACCTTCTTTCCTTTTTTCTTAGCCGCACTCTTGGCAGCAGCCTTACCCTTCTTAGTATATGGGTAGTGTTTGTTTCCTACTTTAGGCACTGGTATCAGCCTCCTGTAATATTAATCTATGTATCTCATACTCATCCCCTAACGAAACCCTCTCCCTATCTACAACGTGTACATTAATAGTACTCTCCTCATCAAACCCCGCATGACCGTCGTAGGTATGCTTAAAGTATATTGGGTATACTTGGTCTTCTAGTGTGTCTAGGTCAGAGAGTTGTTTGGTCTTAGACACTGGGTCATAATACCCTGTCTCCTGCATCATCTCCTGTCCTATCCTGACAAATACTTCCCAAGTCCTTAACTTCTCTGGCCTTAGAGTACTGTGTACTTCAAAGGCGAATAGCTTAGGTGGGTCTTCCTTTGCCGCCGCACTATCCGTATCGAAGGTAAGTTGTAACTGCATGGTTCTACCGATAGCCTTTGACGTTGGGTCTATCGCAACACCGCTTGAGTTAGTAGCGTCTGCAAAGTATAGTGTTTGTATGCGTGCTGTACTGCTTAATGTACCTAGTATTTGAGTGTCGGGGTCTTCGCCATCCAATCCATACTTAACAGTAATCTTCTGGTTTTGAGTACCGCCTAGATTACCTACCCAAAATACTGCTTTGAGAAAAGCCTTTGGCGTACCCGGTACTCCGCCGTGCCAGATACTGGTTTCCATATAACCTGTCTTACTGATGACTGACTCCTTATCAATGAATGGAGCCGCAGAACGTACTGGTAACGCCCACCGTCTAGTAATAGAATGGTCAGCTACAGTATCATCTGGTTGGGTTTTATGGATTCTACCTGCTATCATAACATAACTACTGTCTGCGTTAGGGTCATACCATACGTGCATCTGGTCTGGATTTGTCATTATAGCCGAGTCTAGGGTATGTATACTAAATGTACCCTGAGCATCCTGTCTCAAAGATAGTAGTTTGATAGGTCTAGGCTGTGACGTTAGTGCTAGAGGCCATGACGAACCAAATATACCAGCAGATACAGACTCAGGTACGTCTGCCGCTATCCAAAGGTCGTGGGGTGTAGCTATTAAGGCTCTAATCTCCCCACCGAAACCCGGTATTCTGGGCTGTACGAAGAGGGATGTTAAGTCTTGTATGTTGCCGGGAAACCACCGCAGAAATGTTTGCGAAGAAGCCGCAGTGTAGAAAGCACCGTGCCATTCTGCCCCGAACTTAAAGTTATTAGGGGATACACTGTTGTTCCACTCCTGACTGATAGGAACAAAAGCATCGTCTGCTGATGCAGTTCCTGCATACACTCTACTATACTCCCAGAGTCCATCTTCCTTACCTACGAGTATACTGTCAAAGGCTGAGAACAAACCTGTTATAGGTCTGTCATCCGAACCTACCACATACGCTGACGAGTAAGAAGTGCCAGTTAGGTCTTCAATACTTCTAACCGAGGTGTTAGTAGGGTTGAACCACAGAGCCATATTGCCTGCCGCATTACGGCCTGCCGCCAAAAACTTACCAGATAAAGAACTGTGAGCATCTGTCCACGTAGTTCCATTGCTGCTCAACCGTACTGTATTGTTATAGCCTGTGGCTACATATATTCTAGCGGCTGGTGCATCCTTATCATAGTAGAATAATATATCAGTAGCGTCATCTTCCAGCATCTCGACACAATTCCAAACGTCATTAGCCTCATTCCACTGCGCCACAACCTTGCCCTGCGCCATGTAAGGCGTATTGTCTAGTGTCTCTATACCTGCACAAATCTCATCACCACTGCCATCTACCTGTATGTCTATATCATCGAAGTAGAAAGTACAAGTTGTTGTTCCTGTGGCGGTGTCGTCATCCCCAATCATAACACGCAGTCTAGTACTACTGTTATCTATTGTTCTAGTGGCTGTCACCGCAGTCCAGCCTTGGTCGCTGGCTGTAATTGCCGTGCCGCCAGTAATAGCTACACCGTCGTCTATGTATATGTTAGGAGCAAAGCTACTACCAAGTGTAGCGGTCTTTACCCACATAGTTACCTTAACTTCCCGACCCCGGAATAGTGCGTGGTTAGTCAAGTCTTGATATATCCAGCTATCCTGTCCACTTGCAGTTGCTACAACATACTTGTATGTATAAGCACCTCCGTCATCATACAGATAGCTGCCTGATGATATTCTTGTGAGCGTGGGGTTTGTAGCAGAACCAGTTGTAGTCCACACAGCTAGGTCGCTATCTCCCTCAGCCTCCATACCCCTTATTAGGAAGTCCATCCGTGGGCTTTGTTTCATGCCCAGAGATACAACCCCCTTCCACCTAGCGTCTGCTCCCTTTGTTAGAGCATACTTAGCGTCGCCCTCACGGTAGTATGGCTGTAGTGCGCCGTCAGACCAGTCATCCTGAGACCATGTAAAGTCTACTAAAGGGTCTTGCTCAGCTACAGTTAACGCACCTTGAGTTCTGCGAGGCGGTAACTTCTGCGCCCTATACTCACGCCATCTTTCAGTACCAGTTTCTTCTTCCTCTACAACCAGCCTAAGTTCAGTATTAGGAGATGTAGCTTTGTCTTGTAATATTATTGTTCTCATTTACCACGTTGGGGATAGTGGTACTGCGTTCCCGGCAGTTGCTCCTCTACCCTCCGCTAGTTGTCTTACTTCCTGTCCTAGTATGTTGGCACGCTCGCTGGCTCGTTGTCTGAACGAAGCCGGGCCGTGCATCATGTCCTTGATTAACAGCTTAGAGGCCGCCATCTTAGCAATCAACAAACTATCCACCCTACTCACTTCCACATTACTTGCATCAGTAGTAGGCAGGGTTAGGGGTACGGATGTAGGCATCCTCAATACTTGTAGGCTAGTCGGCGTACTCTGTAGCTCTAACACACCAAGTTCGTCTGTCGAGTATCTATATTTATTAAAACTATAACGTACATTGTCCAAACGTCGTGGGTTTATAGTACTGTTCTTGTTACCCTCGTCGATATCTACTCTATAGCTGTGAACAGAATCAGGGCCATTAGGTGCAAGCCCAATAGGAAAAGGATACTCCCTAATACGAGTTCCTCCCTCCACCCAGACAGCACCGCAGTCACCCTGCGCTGACGCTGTTTGTATCCGTACAGTAACTTTAGTTGCAGTAGCTGCGATAGCATATCCATCTGCGCTCACTAACTCCCATTCTCCATCTCCTGAGTGGTAGTCTGTACTTGCTACTACACTACCATCTACGAGTAGTTGCGCTCTCGCATTACTACTAGTACTGGTGCGGAGCCACGCTCTTAGTGTGACGGTATCGCCGCTCAGGTCTTGTAAGAATTGTGCGTATTTATCGTCTAGTGTTAACGTACCTGCCGCAGCTAGCCTTGCGGCAAACTGGCTTGGTATTATGTGGTCGCTGGTATAGTTTAGCGTACTTACAGTTGTAGTGCCTACAGTCCACCCATCAGTACCATGCTCAAATGTTGAGTTGTATATTGGGCTGCCTGTGAGCCAGTGGTCGAGCCAGATATTCCTAACCAACCTACCACTATCATACAGTTCATGTAGACTTTCGTCAATAGCCTGATGTATTGCACCAGACTCATACGGTAGAAGCTCGTACGTTAAAAGGTCGGGGGCCGCTGCTTGGGTAGGACGAAATGTCACTATCCCAGTACTCTGCACATTATCAGTTATGCGCACATCCGTGAAAGTAGGAGAACCACTTGAGAAGTATAACCATGCGCCAATTAAATCATTGTCGCTAAACCTTTCAAGGTCATTATCTCTCATAGTACTCGTACTACTACCACTGCCAGCGGCAGTACCAGTTATCTGAGGTACTTCTAACTGCTCTACTGTGAGTTGTCTTAGTTGTGTTCTAGTTCGTGCCACGGCTATCCCACCAATCTTTTAGTTTCACACCTGCTATGAGTGCTATCAGCCCTTCGGTCATCATCATCATGTGACCGTTGATGCCTAGTGAGAGGGCGTATAGCTCAATCGCCGCAATCGCAATTATCGCAACTATCGGTATCATTCTCGTAACCTTCCAATTGGTCTATTACAGACGGCGCATGGATAGGCCAGCTACGTGTCACAATCTCCTCAATAGCATCAGACACCAGTTCATACTGGTCATCCTCAATTGCAAGACAGCAACCAGCACCTTCCACAGCGTCCAAAACTTTATTTAATTTCCTCATATCCTGTAGCGATACTACCTCTTCCTGCGCCCTCTTATTAGCCTTGTAGTAAGAAGCTGTCTCTAATAGTCCTGCTACTGTCATCCCTGTACTATCTCCCTCTGGGGTATTGATAACTAAAGGGATATCTCCTCGCCCTGTCAAAGGGCCATTCTTAAACTTTTTCAAAACTTCCTCCAATATGTATCCTCGTATGGGTTAGAGAGCGGCAGTGAGAGCCATGCAACTACTGCAACTAGTATGATTAATACCGCTAATGCTGTCAGCAATTATTCTCCTTTCTGCTTGCTCCCTTGTCTCCACGTCACCTTTAAACCGTACCATGTTAATCTGAATCTCGGATAGTAGCGCACGTCCAGCCATCGCATCTGCCGAAGTATCGTCGATACTGCACGCAAGCACATCTCCTATCTTATTTTCAAGATTACTTATACTAGGCATATCTTATTATACCACACTCTAGACTAAAAGTCTAGTCCTTACTACTAAATGCTTCAAATACTTTTCCTAACCCTGCGCTCACTGGTATGGTTAGTACTGCGAGGGCAGTTAATAATCCTTCAATCGAATCAAGAGTGTCAGGATTACTAGTGGCAGACCAGATTATTCTCGCCGCCAAAACCAACCATACTACTACGACTGGCATGAAGATGACAGCTATTAATAGCTGCGCACCAGTAATCTCCGTATTATTTGATGGTGATTGGTCGCTCAATGTTATTCGTCAATGTCGTCGTAGCGACGCTTGTTGTTGTTGCTATTGTAAAGTCTGGCGAATCAATACCAGTACCAGAACCTATGATGCTGTTCTGTATGGTTAAAGTACCGATGTCCATGTTCTCTAGATGTATGGCGTTTGTCGTAGCGTCATTTGCGTCGGCATACGTACCGTAGGCTTTAATATCTTTCAACGTTAGCGTATTGCAAATTGAGTCTGCACTGGCTGAATCTATTAGGATTCGGTCATACGTGGAATCACTCGCGTCTGGTATGCTTATTGTGCCACGAGTACTGCCAACTGAGATATCAGACACGCTACTGAGTGTAGCCCCAATACTAAGACCGTCAGCAAAGTTATCCTTGACAATTAACTCATGTATATTTGAGTTGCCTATCCACAAACTAGGGGCTTCCAGACCGTCAATTAGCACCGTATCGCACTGAAGTGTATTGGTAGCAGTACCTGATACTTTTAACGCCTGTTCGAGGCCCGTAGCCTTGCCTACGCTGATGTTATCGAAGTAGAGAGCGTCCATCCTTGCGCCGCCTACCAAGAGGTTAAGCGTTTGTGTAGCTTGCTCAGGTTTCTTACCTACTCGCAGACTTTTCCGCTCAAGGTCATACGCAGTTCCGACATCGTACACAGCCGCTTGCGGATACTCTGGACTGGTCTCAATGCCTTTCGTAGCCAGTAGGTATGAACCGCCTGCAATGACAAGCCCGACCACCGATGCGGCAATACCGACACGGATACTACCGCCGGGTATTCTTACATGGGGCCACTTAAATGTTATTGAGGGTGACCATCCCATCACTTTTGGTATCCCAAAACGAACATCTAAAGCTGGCATTTTCGGCTTTAAATGAGGCATAGTTGCGCCGGGTATTGTAAATATTTTTTTAAAAAAATTCATATTACCTCACACTTAACACTTAACACTTATCACACATATATATATAGTTATGTTGCTTTAGTTAATGTCTTCTCTGTTGGAATAGCAGCAGCGTTCTGCTGCTTATTAGCCCGATTAATAATGCCCATACCTGATTTGTTTATTTCGTAAACAAGATACTCAGCATCTGTACCTATTTCCTCATCAACAGTTGCGGCATATGCCTTTGCAAGGTCATAACTTGCCTTGGCGATAGTAATACTTTTAGTAGCACCGCCACTTCCAGCTATTGTAAATGTAATCCCCAAATCTCCGTCGGCCATGTTACGCTCCTTCTAATATTTCAACTCTAGTATTTAATTCTTGTAGTGCTTTAACAACTATAGCCACCAGCTTACCATCATCCATATGGTAGAACGATTCTTGCTCATTGACATCTTTAACAATCTCTGGTATAATGGCTTTAACTTCTTGTGCTATGAACCCTATATTTCTTTCACTATCTGCCGACAGTGACATATTACCATCATCTAGGTGTCCATCATGTCTATCAAAAGATTTAGGCTGTAGTTGTTTTATCTCAGCCATGCCGTAAGGTATTGTTTGTTGGTTAGTTTTAAGCCTTCCGTCTGAGATGGAGTTCCATCCAGAAGCGTAAGCATTACCGTCACCTTTAAATATAAATCTGGTAGTACTACCGCCGTTGGCTATCACTAACATATTAGTGTCGTCGTCAAGAACTTTTGTACCAGTACCGTCCGCTTCTGCGAACTGCATCCGCATCAAACCGTGTGATGAGGTAGCCTCTGAGGTTAAAGTGCTTGACGTACTCTCACCGCCATATACAAACAGACCGTATGTAATCGGGTAGCCACTCTCCCCAAGCACGTTCATTCTTAGGCCACCATCAGCCGCACCCATCTTTGAAAACTCAGCATAGGTGTCAGTTTCACATATAGTAGTCATACCATGAGCGACATCAGATGATTTGAACGCCAGTATCTCACCATCATTAGCAGCTTGGTCAATCGTAAGACCGTTAGCCGTCATCTCCATATGGTTGGTTCCAGAAATATCAAAATTAATCTGTGTGGTTGCGTCTAGCGTTATAGGATAAGAGCCGTGAATAAGAAGACCAACAGAAGCCCTCGTATCGTAGTCCATCTGGATTTCCATATAGCGAGTGTCTGCCGTGCTAAATGTCCAAGCAAGTCCTGTAGAGGCTGTGCTAGTACCACCACCTTTTAAGTAAATCCACTTACCATCGCCGTCTAATGTAATGTCGTCCTTAACCCTTAACGTCCCATCCAGTTGGGTTGCTCCGTTATCTACCCAGAGGGCAAACTTGTTAGTGATAGTGACATTA
>Ga0080013_1002493_pt1 | contig 21599 bp, 36 predicted proteins | sample ETNvirenome_6_85_FD_69236 | JGI IMG/M metagenome (GOLD analysis project Ga0080013, IMG submission 69236) | Marine viral communities from the Pacific Ocean - ETNP_6_85 (SPADES assembly) (version 2) | ecosystem: Environmental > Aquatic > Marine > Oceanic | place: Pacific Ocean | collected 2013-06-19 | reverse complement strand
TCATCTCCTGACCAATCATCAGAGAAGTCCTCGTCTTGGGCGTCGTCCTCGCTCCATACCAAGCTGTATTTGCCACCGCCGATGGGAGTGATGGCGTACTCGTCGATTCCTGCGCGCACGACGTACAGATGTGCGCCGTATCCGGTCTTGGTGTACCTCAGTTCCACCCCATCCTTAGTCCGTAGTGTGGAAGGCCACGTTATCTTGAATGACCCCTTCGCTGGGGCCTTTTTCTTGCCCTTCTTCCACCAATCCGCGCCATGCTTCTTTCGCATCTTGGCTCTGTATTGTTTACGTGTCATCGTTTCTTCCGTTCACTAAGGCAGCTATGGCTGCGGTTGGGTCCTCATCTGCGAGGGCGTCTGATACTGCCTCGTGGTCCTCATCAGCTTCTTCTACGATGACTTCGTGGGCTGTCTCCGTGATCTTCTCCATTGCCTTGCGGGCTTCCTTCTCGTCCTGAACGCTTTTCTGCGCTCGGAACATAGCGAAGCCGCCAAGCAGCATAGCGACTATCGCCACTATGCTTTGAAGTATGGAGTCAGCGTTCTCCACTCAACTGCCCGTTAGGAACGACCGATCGGGCATCAGGGATGAGATGTTGTGGTCAAGTGTTGATATTTGCTTCTTGATCATGCCTTTTTGGACCGGCTGCTTTTGCCCAAGCCGGTCCATGTGCGCTTTGATTCCATCAGCTACCATAGCGTCTACCATGGCTGCTGTTGGTCCCATCTCCTCGTAGTCAGTATCGAAGTCTCCTTCGATTTCTTCCTGACTGCCTTTCCAGCCCTTGTAAGCAAAGTAGCCCGCAACTCCTACTCCAGCGAGTAGAAAGAGGGTCATTTTGTCGGGGTTCTGTCTTCTTTTTCTGCGCGCCATTAGAATACTCCTGCGAGGCTGGAAACGAGTTTATCCCACCATGAGGGAACCATGACAGTATCCTCCGGGTTTCGGAGTGCTCTCTGTTGGATTCTCTCCATTTCCTTTTCAGTGATCACCAAGGTCTCCAGCGATTCGCCCTTGACCATGACAGTAAAATAAACTTTGTTTGCACCACTCTTGGCGTCGAGGTTTTCTTTCTTTTCCAGCTTGCCGTAGGCCATCACTTCTTTCCTTTGAAGTAGAAGGCCGCTCCGACCGCACCTACCAGAAGCCACTGGTTCTTCGTCAGTCCATAGTGCTTCGCGGGTTGGCCTTGTACTGAGCCATACGCGCCCATACCTACCCCCGCTACCTCCAGAGCGCCCCCGGATGGCGCTCCGGGGATTCCCGTTGCACCTCCACCCTTTGGCCGACCCGTAGGTGGAAGTATTCCGGGGCCGTAGCCTGTCGGGGCGTAGGAACTGATTGGAATCATGCACGTCTCAGGAACACCCAATGCTTTCCACTGGGCTGTGGTCCGTGATGGGTACACGTAGTCGCATGTCGGAGCGAGTCCTTTTGTCAGTTCTGCCATGCGGAAGGCAATGGCCATCAGGTCGTCAGCGATGCACTCGTTGATCATCCTCCAGCCCGTACACGGGAGGGGCAACTCGCTCATCCGGCGCGTGTACGAAGCCGAGGACTCCGGCGCTGTAGCAAACTTGTCGATGAATATCCGCTCGGCTTCATCCAGCTTGGTCGTCGTTCTGTTTTTCAGTCTCCTACAGTCATCACGCGATGCCTTTACCCTATCCTGACCACGATTGTAGGCCATGGTCACCGACACGCTTCCCAAGAGCAAGGTTCCAGCGGAGACACCCCCGATGATGGCGCTTTTGACCCATTTATTCTTCAGCGCACTGTGAACCTCGTCCATCGCTTCTTCTGTTCTCCGCGCACTCTTTTTGACCGCATCGGTCGCGTCCCAGAGGTTGTTCCACAGTGCGTTGAGTAGTCCAGTCGAGTCGTCAGATAGTCCCCGCTGTGCGAAGGCGCGGTTGGCGATGTTTGTGACACGCCGCTCCCAGTCGTACTTGTCCCAGCACTCCTCGGTGATGTAGCACCCTTCGCGCTTTACTTTCACCGAGTGTGGGCTTTTCCTGAGTGCGTAAGGAATCTTGCATCCGAGGCTCACCCCTTCCCATCTCTCCGATCCGCTCAGGCACCCTTCTTCATCCAAGGGCCGAGGCCAATCGAACTTGGTCCCTTCCTCTAAACTGTATCGGTTGTACTGGACCATACGATCGCAGGATATGTCCCACTTGCGATAAGTGGAGGTCGCCCCGTTGAGCATTTCCCTCCGGGTCCGATAATCACTACAAACATCCCGTTCCATTGGAACATGGCTGATGGCGTTGTCGCACCACCTCAGTACAGTCTCCCTCGCCCACGGCGCGGAGGTCAGGGCGTTCATCTTCACCCCATCTTCGATTGCTTTGAGTTGGTCCACGAGGGCGTTGAGGTTTCCTTTTGCTGAGTTCAGGCTCGACTCGGCCCTATCTACTGCATTTACGAGAGCCTTCTTCTTCCGAGGGAACAGGCTGAGAATCCACCCGTAGCTGTCTCTCCGAGAGATCAACTGACTAAGAGTGGCGTCGGTCTCATCAATGACTTTTTGAATAGGCTCTACGATCAGTCCCAGCCGGTATGCGAGGGTGTCCCTTTTCCCGTCAAGTCCCGGGTATCCATTGTAGAGGTAGTTAGACAGTTCTACCGCCTGTGCGCTCAGGTCCATGAGTTCCGGGCAGCGTGCGCCAAAGGCGGACTCCTTTTCCCGTTCCCTGTACATCTGCGCGCTTTCTGCGATTTCCCCGGGGGATGGGAGACCACCACCGTGCTCCATCTCATGCTCGGGGGCCGCAGCGCCAAAATATCCGTAATGTTTCATTTCTTCTCCGGCCAGAGCATCCATGCTCCGGCAATGAGGGCGAGGGCTTGCCACGGCAAGAGGCCCATTATTCGTTTAGGTTCTGTGGGTGGTATGGCTCCGAAAGGAGTAAGGGCCTCAAGCTCCTTTCCTCCACCTGCTCCGGGGAGACCTCCTGCTCCTTCTTCTCCCCGTCCTGTCGGCAAGTCAAGTCGGCGTTCTCTTTCCCATGAGATCAGGGGCTTTCCTCGGGTGATCATGCAAGATGTACCGACCCCTTGGCTTTGCCAGTAAGAAGACAATGCAGCACTTGACGTGGAAACCTTGGGGTAGATGAAGTTGCAGGCAGACTGGATTCCAGAACTCCGCAGGGCTTCGAGGTTGTCCGCTACGGTCTCGGCCACATCTAATGGTGGAGCCACGCTTGCCCGCCAAGGGCCACTCCTCCAATAGTTTTTGTAGTCGGTCAACTCAGTTTGCTTGGATCTCAGGTCTCGCTTCACACCGCGAAGCTGTGTCACGAGAGGATTCAGAGCATCGTCGATTGCGTTTTCGATGAAAGCCGGGACGAGTATATGATCGGCTCCGGCCATGATCCCGTTCAGGTGAGAGAGGACTTCACTGATGACATCCTTCACCTCACCAATCAGCCTTCGGGCCTCGATGAACACATTGTCCACTACGGGCGTGTCAAGGGCCGTTCTGATTCCTGCTACGAGGCTTTGAGCACTTTCGAGCGTAGGCACTTTGTAACCGCCAGTATAGGCGGTATTGCACACCTCTCCGGGCAGGCACCCACGCTCAACGAGTTGTTTTCCCCTCTTGAGCCTGTTGGACATCTTACCAAAAGGCATGGGGTCGCCAGCGCGTGACCAGTAGACGTAATCTCCGTTTTTCGGGTTCTCCCAGCGGTCGCACACTTCATCCCATGCTGCGTGCTTTCCGGGGTTCCTTCCCAGCCTAAGCCTGCGCCAGTTGGAGTGGGAGATGTAGCTGGTGCATATTTCGCTGGCTGCGCTCGTGATTGGCATTGACGCCCAACGCACTCCTGCATCGTGGACACCTTCTCCGAGGTCATACAGATCGAGGGCGTCTCCGAAAACGCCACCCATCACACGGCCCAAGTCGTGCAGGGCCGTAGAGAGATTTCTCAACTGGACGAAAACGTCTCCGATCTCACTACGCAAAACTGGATAGAACCACGATATGTTGCCTTCGATGGTGTTGAAGACGGATTTCGTGTTCCGCACGTTCCTGATTATGGATGAAGTTGATGTTCCTTCAATACTGCTCGGGCGCGTATGATGGTGGAGTCCTTCGTCCCGCCAATCCCCAAACTCAAGACCCCACGCATTGACGATGGAATCGACAAAGGCGAGGTAACTACTGAACTCCCCCATGTAGTCTTGGATTTCCGGGGCCAAGTTGTTGCGGAGGTTACTCGCTACGCCTTGGAGTGCTGCCCCTTGAAGTCGGATCGCGTTGATGTAGTCTTGCAACTCCTCACGCTTCGCGTTCGCTCTTACTCCGATACTGGAGATGTCGCTTACGCTTGGGGCGGTGGCCGGTATTCTCCGCGCACGAGTGACGGCTCTTTTCCCCCGCCGCACCGCGCCTCCGACTGATGTACTTGCACCATACATACTGGCTCCTGATTGGGGAAAGCGTATCACGGAGAAACACCTTAGAGGATCTGTCCGAATCATTTGGAGTGCTATGCCTTGTCAAATGACAAAGCACTTGCTAAAACATTTGGACACACCTTTGACTTCCTGCCCCGAGACCCCGCCGTGCTCACTGAAAAAGACGCTGTTTATGCTGTACCTCCCTCCGGTTTCATCCGAGACTACGTTGTTCATGCGGTCAAGCAGACAACGAGTCCACTCTGCTATCATCTTGGCGTCGGCCTTTCGATCCTGAGTTGCACCTGTCCTTTGGACTATGGGATGAACTATGCCGGGAAGCTGAGGGCCAATATGTTTGCTCTCTTGGTTGGGCGTAGTGGAGAGGATCAGAAGTCGAGTGCTTTGGGCATCGGACGCGACCTTCTTTTCGATGCTGCGAGTCCTTTGGTCGGTGACTTTCCGGGTTCGCCCGAGGGTCTTATCGACTCGCTGGCACGCAGTCCAAGTCAGACCATTCCGATTTCCGAGTTTGGCCGGTTTCTGGCTTCTGCTCAACGTGGGTACTTCGAGCCTATCAAGGCACTGCTCGCGGACCTTTGGGATTGTCATTCGATTCAACGAGCCAAGGCCAATGGCAAGTCGGTCAGGGTGGACGATCCGAGACTCTCCGTGATGGCCGCTTGTTCGATTCCGTATCTTGAGAAGTACACTTTGGCCGAGGACTGGTCTGGTGGTTTCATGGGTCGTTGGGCGGTGCTGTATGGGCGTCGAGAGCGTATTGACCCGGACCCCTCTGGCGATGACAGTGATTCTGAACGGCTTGCTGAGTTTCTCAGGACCCGGGCTACTGTCCCTTCGGGTGGTTGGTGTGCGGGCCTCACCCCGAACGCTAAGAAGCTGTGGAGTGATTGGTTTCACGAGGTATCGAGCCGCCGTATTCCTGACCAAGTAGTCGGTGTACGGAGCAGAGCGCCTACTATGGCCCGGAAAGCTGCGCTCCTGTACGCTTGGGACTGGGGCAAGCCCTGTTCTGGTGAGCCTTGGCTTATGGACACGCCTGAACTGGAGTATGGTATCCGGTTTGCTGAACTGCATGTCAAGAGTATCTTGGACCTGAGCCAAGTGATCGCTGAACACCCGGATGCTCGGTTGCGCCGTAGTGTCATCGAGGCCATTGAGTATCATGGTGATATTGCTACCATCGGTCAGATCCTTGGGACACTCAAGATGCGTAGGAAGCCAGTGGCCGAGAGCCTTGATGCTCTGGTCGAAGAAGGCTCTGTGCGTAGGATCAACGCTGGGCAGGGGTACGTTTACGAACTTCAAGTATCGCAGTGATGCTTTCTTTGCCCATTGGAGTGCAGGACCCTGACACGGTTGGGATGATTGGGTCCGTATCCACTACGGGCATGGCCCACAGCCGGATGCGGTCTACATACTGCTCGTACCCCTTGGTCTGCTTCCAGTTGGCATCTGCCAGTTTGGTGAGGTCCACTCCGGCCTGAACCAAATCGAGGATCTGGTCAACGGCGTCCACGGGTAGTTCGTACTCGCCCGCTCTGATGTGAGGGCCGGAAGGGATGATTGAGGCTTCGGCGTCACGGGCGCTGGGGTCGAGTCCATTCTGGTACTGGAGCCATTTCCACCATGCACGGCGTAGCCGGTCTCGTTGCTCTGGTCTTCGGGCCGTGACCCCATGACGATAGATGATGGCTCTATTCAGAGCCACGGGAGTTGGCTCCGTTGAGCGTAGGGCCTTTTTCAACTGCTCGACCCGTGACATGTAGCCCTTGGCCGTGGACGGACTCAGATCGTATACACGCAGGAGCCATTCCTCAAAGGATTCAGTCGAAAGGCACATAGTCTGTTCCCATGTCGTCATTCTTCTTTGCCTCCTTTATCGCCCACTCAGCCTGCTTCGGGGTGAGCAGTTCCATCTTTCCGGGGATCGCCGGGACTATCAGAGATGCCTCATCTTCAGGCGTTCCCCACGATGCCAGCGGTAGGAGTAAGGAGGCGGGTACTGACCAGAATGTGCCGGGATCGGTAGGATCGGCAATATCCGAGGCATCCTTGCCTTCAATCAGATTCCTTCCGGGCTGCACATGCTTCCATCTGAGACGCAAGAAGATTTCCAGAGGTACTCTGTGGTCCCTCTTTAGGGTAGATAGGGCGATGCAGACATCTCCCGGCAGTCGGTGTCTCGTCATCGTAGGCTCTGCAACTCGGGCAGCGTAAGCGGGCATCGGCACATCGACCCCTCGGAGAGAAGCCCATTCTCCGAATCGCCTCCACGCGGACTTAGCGGGGCTGGAGCGGCGAAGGTCGTATTTGAAGAAGTCTTCAAGGGCCTCCACACTGAGGTCAGGAACCTCCCGCATGATACGCCTCACGTTGCTGACCATAGTGTGGGTCGTGTTCTTGGCGTAATAGCGTTCCTCTTGGAGCCATTCTCCGAACTCCTTGAGGTCATTTTGTCGAGTCTTGGGCATGTGTCTCTCCTGTACACCCATCTTAGTCGCTCCCGAAGGGGATTGCAAATAGGGTATATGCTTTTACGGGGTGTATAAGGTGTTTTGCTTGTCGGCCTATATGTTCGTCCAGTCAAACAATAAGGTATGGGGTATAAGCCAAAAGACGAAGATCATACCAACTATCCTTATACATCATACGCTATCTTCGCGTTGGAGCAACATATAGACCGCCCAACAGAATACCCTATACATGGGGTATGAGCCTATACCCTATATTTTACTACCTGCGTGTGTGTCTCCTTTTGTGCCGCTTGACAGATTCCGTCCAGACAGGTAAAAGAGTATCGGAGGTAATCTATGTCAGACATCGAAATGATGGCGTTTGTGAGTGATAACGGGTACGTGATCGGGATTGGTAGGTCCAAGCCTGACAGTGTTGAACCTGATCGGGGGATGGCGGTCGCTATTCTTCGCACCAAGGTCACACTGGTACAGTGGCTGAATACACTGAACAATGCCCCAACCCTACTGTCAGCAGTAACGTCGATGGTGGACGAGTACGGAGGCCAGCCGATTGCCAAGATGATCAACATGGATAAAGCGGCCTTCATTCCCCTATTCTCAACTGACGTTGTAGCGGAGGCGTGATGAGTACCACCTATCCAAGAACATTCAGCATTGAGACACCAGATGGTGAAGGCGAAGCCATAAAGGACAAGTCAGGTGTGCCATGGGAAATCAGCTACCCCACAGGGGGCATGCGCTGGTACGGCACGCTTCAAGAGGTGCAAGCCGAAATCCGAAGGGTTCTGCGCTCGGAGTATGGCAAGGGCGGCATCGTGACCTTCGGGAAAGCAGTCACAGTGAGGGAGGTGAGTGATGGACCTGAGTAGAACACAGCGGAGGGTTTTGGAGTGGCGAGTGAAAAAGCGTCACCTTGAAAGAGAGATGCCCATCCATCGGGTAATCATGCGTTGGAACCACGGTTCACCTTTGGACACTTCGGAAGAAATTGCAGAGTGGCACTTGGAGTACGGCAAAGTGGTTTGGCAGTATTGGAAGGCTGTTGAGGCCAATGGAGGTGAGTGATGGATGACATCTGTAAGTCATGCGGGAAACGGATTTACCGCACCCAAGAGATGATGACCTGCCGTGACGGGTATCGACATCATCCCGTCTGCCTGACCGGAAAGGCTGGCTACGCGCTGACGGAAACTGAACGAGAAAAGTACGAAGGACCGTATGACCCTGAAAGCGACAAATGGGATGGAGGTGAGTGATGGATACCAATAGCAAATGGCGTAGAGACACGAAAACAGGATCGGCCTTGAGGCTTGGTGACAAGACCTCACTGGTGCTTACGGATGATGGATGGCTTGCAACGCACAAGGGGGAGGTACACCACATCCCCGCTCCACCCAGTGGAAACGCGCTTGAAGAAGCCATCACCATGACCGATGCTTTCCACCCACCGAACGGCTGGGACTACAAGGAAGGCCACTGGATGAGGGAAGGGTGGCACATCCGCCCGGAGGAAACCGGATGGTACGTCTACCGAACGGCTGAGGAAGACCCGAGCCGTGCTTCGGTGCAAGAGTTTGCAACCGCAGACAGAGCAAGGCGATGGGCCGAGGTCCGACTTGACCGGACTCAGACGAACCTGAGAGGACCCAAGCCTCGCGCCGGGAGCAAGAGTACGTCCAAGCTACCGGATGTCCGTGTGACTGAGGCCGAAAAGACCGAATCCAAGGTACTGATGGAGCGTCTCGGACTGACCTACAGTCAGTTTGTGCGGGCTTCCCTCCGATTCGCCAAGGACCACATCACTCCAAACCCAATGGACGAAGACGATTGGGTAGTGGTCAAGAAGAATGGCAAGGCGCATTTCGTGAGAGCCAGTTGTCGTGGCTCCGAGCGAAGCGAGGAGCAACTGCCCAGCGCCCCTAAGTCCATGACCTCAAACCCGTTTGTTCACTTGCAGCAACAATGGCCCTTCCCGATAGATGACTAACAAATCCAAATGGGTCGAAACCGAACTTGAGCGGGGGGATGAGGTTGAACTCGTCCCTCTACGCTCACGCTTGGAGGCTCGAAAGAACCGAATGAGAACCGTGATTCAGCGCCTCGTAGCAGACCAGTGGGTCACGGTGCATAAGACTGCATGGACTGCATCCCCGCGTGCTGACCGGATTCCAGAGTCCGAGATGAACCGGGCGGCTGAGGAAATAGCCGACGTGCTGATCGACCAGATCGAAGCGATGCTGTAACACGCATGACCTAAGAGTACGTGCTCCACGATACACGTACCGCACGCACCTCATCATGCACGTAGTGAGCACGTAATACGTCTGCTGTAACGCTTTGTTTGACAGTATGTCCTGACAGCCACATAGTATTGGAGTCCATCGGGACAAAGGGCTTTTCTGCGTCTCGCCCCGTAAGGCACACACACACAAACAGGAGATACAAATGGCACCGACCACCTACAAAGTAGCAACCGTTGATATTGAGGACGAGACCCGATCCGCCACCTCAGTCACGTTCGGCACGCTCACAGAAGCACTCGACCGGGCGAAGGAGTGGAAGGCAGAGCATCCAGACCTTGCCGAGTGTGGGATGAAAGTCCAAGTATTCAAGGTCCAAGACGGCATCGAAACCATCGTGACCCGAGGGGAGAAGCAAGACGAGCGCCGCAAGCAGTGGGAACTCAAGAAGGAGTGGCACCGAAAGCACACGATCAAGCATATAGACGTGCTGGATGCCTATGAGTCCAAGCCTCAGTACCAAGGTGAGTACAACGAGGACGGCGAGCGCCCGGTCCTGAATCACCCCCATGCGTGGTTCATACTGGTCACGCTTGCGGATGGTACGCGCTGGTTCTCACGGGAAAGCACCCCGTTCCTCGCCTTCCCCTTCTACGGCCAAGACGACTTGAAGAAAAATCTGGAGCGGGGCTACCGCTATTTCAATCAGGAGACGGGCGAGAGCAGCGACGAGTGGTCACCTTTGTTTCAGGCAGGGGTGAGGTACGTGACCAACCTTGAAGGACTCATTGCCAAGGCTCGGATGGAGGAGCGTGCAAACGCAGTCAGCCATGCACGAGTGCTGGACCCTGAGCCGTCAGAGTGGGGCCGGTGGCCGTACAGCGAGCGCGGATCAGCAGCGTGGGAAGCAGAGATGCACGCCCATGAGATGAGTGAAAGACGAAACCCGAACAACTGGTAGGTGAATCATGCGGTACGACATCATCGTATTTGAGGACTACAACGGCAAGGTGAAACTGGTCGCCATGTCACGAGAGGCGCAGAAGCGCGAAATCAAACCCAAAAACAAAGCACAAGGAGGTGCAAAATGAGCAATCACACAACTGGACCATGGACCGAAAACGCTTGTGAGGTGCAAGCGCCGGACGGATCGCCCATCTGCGAGATGCTGGCGCGGCCAGAGGACAGAGACAAATGGACATCTGCCAATGGCGGTGTCGCTGATGCAAACAGTCGCCTGATCTGCGCGGCACCTGACTTGATGGCAGCGTGCAAGTTTGCTCTGGAGTATCTGGAAGCGAACGAGGGCGAGTACGGAACAGAAGCCCGCATAGTGGCGTGCCGAGAGGCTATCGCCAAAGCACAAGGAGGTGTGAAATGAGCGTGAACAAGTATCTGTACCTGTATGTGGTGCAAGGCAGCTATGGCTACGGTCATGGCTGGGAAGATGAAGCAGCGTCCGAGTCTCGTCAGGAGGCCCGCACTGATCTGCGAGCCTACCGGGAGAATGGTCCCGGTGCTTACCGAATGATCAAGCGGCGAGAGCCAAACCCCAACTACAGAGGTGCATGATGGGCTATTGGGTAAAAGGCAAGGTTGAAGGGACCGTAAAGCTGGATATTGTTGCGAGAATGGCGGTATCGAGCGAGTGGGAGATGGAACAAGCGAAGGAGCACTGGGGCGCGACTGACTGGGAGGTCCCAAACTGGGAGCAGAAGTACCTGAACGAAACCGAAGACGGGCTTGACTACGCGGATGAAGAAGTAGAACTACCAGTCGAGTTTACTGAGATTGAACTACCGTTCATGCTCAAGGAGTGGGAGGAGAAGATCACATGCTTGAACGAAGCGCTTGCCTGCGAAGCCAAGAGTCTCAGGCGCAAGTTTGAGGCTGAGTTGTGGGATCTCGCGCCAGAGGGGACCAAAGAGATACAGGTGAAGCTAATCGACATCACGGCCACGCTTGACGGCATAGGTGAGGATGATGAGCCGGTGGTTGACCAGCCTGTTTCGTGTCTGGTCTCGATCCCGTAGAGGCCCACCCACGTAGTACGCGCACGTAGTGTGTACATTACCAGCGTGGTGATACTGGTAGTTTGACAGTTTGTCCTGACGGTTTACAATGGTGTGGTCCGATGGACAAAAGACCCGAACTGCGTCTCGACGCAAGGAGTACATACACATGGAAAGCAACGAACTCATACCTATGGAAATCGCTAAAGCGATGAAACTGATCATTGGCAAGATGTCAGCCCGACCCGGCCTCCAGCAAGTGCTGGTGGAGTCGTACATCAATGACTACGACAACAGCACAGAGGCTCGATTCGTAGGCACGAACGGACACGTCATGCTCATAGTAGACACCAAGCTGGACGCGCCAGAGGACGACTACTACGTCAATGGCGAGCCGGGTGAATCAGGCAAGTTTGATACAAGCGACCTTGCCCTGTTCATCAGTAGCAAGGGCCACCGCAAGCCTGAGTGCTACCGGGTGAAAGACCGTACTCTGACGGACTTCCCTGAATACAAGAACGTGCTTCCATCAAGCACAACCGAAGTAGCCGAGATCGGATTCGACGTGACCTACATGGACATGATGCTGAAGATCCACCGAGCGCTCAAGCTGGGCAAGAATCCAAGCTGGGGTGTCAAGTTTGACGGCGCACTCGGCCCTTCGATCTGGTCATTCAATGCAGCTTCGGACAACGAAATCATCCGAAAGGTTCAGTTTGTCATCATGCCCATGCGGCTCAACTAAAGGAGGCACCAATGCCAACATTTGAAGTATGCGTCACAAGTACGCTTGAAATCTACGCAACCATCGAAGCCGAGGACGCGGAAAAGGCCGAGTCCTTGGCATACGACATTCAGACCATCGACTACGCGAATGAAACGGTCGGTGCTGAAACAGACGACGGCACGATCGATCAGGTGATCGCGCACCAGATCAACGAGGTCGTTTCCATCGAAGAAAAGGAAGGTGAAGAATGACAGCGCAGGAAGCGTGGCATCAACTGGGTGTCATCCCAGTGAACGCAGACGGGGAAACAGAAGCACAGTTTCTCGGGTTTCCCATTGGGACCGATCGGCTGGCTATTTGGGCGTGGATCGAGGCTGAGTATGGCGTGAGTGTGCATGACCTCATGCACAACATCAACAATCAACAAAGGAGAATGACAGTGAAACGAATCCAATACCAACCCGGAAACGGGACCAACTACGACCTCATGTACGGAAAGGTCGAAGGAAACGGCTACCTGCTTGTATGGCTCAAGCGAGGCGGATCAGGCGGCAGCGCCTTCCGGTTCGATGGGGACTACTTCATAGCCGCTGGCTACCTGATGGAGAAGATGGATCTTCCGTCCCGGCTGATGGGAGACGTGTACGCTCTGTGTGCGTTCCTGAACGCTCAAGGTCACAACGCCGAAGCAGCCGGTGACTTTGACGAGAACGGACAGTACATACGACCGAACGTGCTTTCGATGGGAGGTGAGTGATGGACGATGCAGAGAAGATCAAGCGACTGACAGCACAGCGCGATGAACTGTGGGAACTGTCTACCAAAGACCACGCTACCATTGACGAACTGACGGCGTGCTTGCGGTGGACGCTCGACCGGATGAGGCGAGAGAAGGCGGCAGCGACACTGGAAGGACAAGAGATTGAGCGGTACATGCGATGCGTGGCCACTCTTGAGGTTCAAGACCTCCTGTGTGACGAAGCTGACGTGCCGGTAGCTGAGTTTGAAGGAGGTGAGTGATGGTGCTTTTCGACAACATCAAGTTTTTCAGCACGCATGAGGAAGCGATGAAGTTTTCGTTCAGTCTTGGGGCTGTAGGCTTCAAAAGAATCGGCCATGACGGTGCAAACCACTTCACGGTCGAGTGGGACAACCCCGAGGAGGCGAGTGATGAGAACGGCGACTGAGATTTTCGATTCGTGGAAGGAGGCGGCGGATTTTTCCTTCAGGCTGGAGGGGATCACGCGCATGGAGGAACTGCCGAAGGGCAAATGGATGGTGTCATACGTCGAGTACGCCGAGGACTGGATGTGTGCGCCGAAGAAGAACAACTTGCATGTCCGAAGGGACGAAGGAGGCAAACATGGGAATGTTTGAAGTAGACCCGAAAGGGCTGCGTAAACTACTGGCTGGCCGTGACTACGGCTTTATCATCAACGAACTGGCGCAGAACGCCTTTGACGAGGAAGGAGTCACAGACTTGACCATAGAGGTGCGTCCGATTGAGGGCAAGCGTCAGGTTCAAGTGCTGGTGAGCGACAACTCGCCAAACGGATTCCGGCGACTGTCAGACGCATGGACGCTATTTGCCGAAAGCTACAAGAAGGGCAACCCGCTCCAACGAGGTCGCTTCGACCTTGGTGAGAAGCTGGTAATCAGCTTGTGCAAACGGGCAGAGATCGTGACCACTACGGGAGCAGTGAGGTTTGAGAACAACAAGCGTTCTACCCTTCGCCGCAAACGAGAGCAGGGTACGCTGGTAAGCCTGTGGGTCCCGGCGACCAAGGCGCAGCACGAAGAACTGCTGACGGCAGCGCACAGGCTCATACCACCGACAGGTGTGACGGTTACGCTGAACGGTGAGAACCTTCATACGACCCGGCCCATCCATACCTTCAAGGCAAAGCTGCCTACGGTGAACGTGGATGAGGAAGGACAGCTTCGGCCATCCGAAAGGATTGCAGAGGTGCAGGTGTATGAGGCAGAGGAGTCTGGAGCATGGCTGTATGAAATGGGCATCCCTGTAGTACCGATCAAGGCGACTTGGACGCTTGACGTACAGCAGAAGATTCCATTGAACATGGACCGGGACAACGTGACTGCTTCTTTCAGGCGAAAGCTGTACGCCCATACGCTGAACGCGATGGCTCAGGACTTGCCGAAAGAGGATGCAGCGAAGCCTTGGGTGGTCGAAGGTACAGGCGCGAAGGAAATCGAACCCGAAGCGATGTCAACCGTGTTTGATAAGTCCATGGGCGAGAAGCGAGTCATCTACGACCCGTCTGACCCAGAAGCCAACATGACGGCGGTATCAAAGGGACACACGCTTGTCCGAGGAAACCAGCTTTCCGAAGGGCAACGAAGGAACATGAGGCGGTTCAGGGATGCAGGGCGCGACCCACTGCCCCCTGCGGGCCGAGTGTGTCCTACAGGGAGGCCATACAGCGACGATCCTAACGCTCCAATGGTCGAGGTCATACCACCGAGCAAGTACACGGAAAGGCAGAAGAAGGTAGTGGCTATGGCCAAGTACGTCTTCGGCCAAATCGTGAATGAGGAAGTGAGTACGCAGAACGGCAAGCTATCCGTGAGGATCGTGAATACGACCAACTCTTTCGCAGCTTGCTTCGGGTCCGGGCGAATGGACTTGAATGTGATGCGGCTTGGTCATTCGTTCTTCAACGGTACGGATCAGCACTCGCTCGAAAGAGTGCTGAGGATCTTCGTCCATGAGTTTGCCCATCACTACTCGGGCAACCACTTGTCAGAGGCGTACCATGATGGACTGACTCGGCTTGGAGTACGGCTCTCTACGAGAGTGAAACGAGGCGTCTATCGCCGCTATGGCTACCAGCTATCGTGAGCCGTCATGCGAGTACCATACGAAGCAGAGGTGCAGCGGATAGCTGCCAAGGTAGAGAGCGGTTCAAACCTATACGCTCTCGTGATCGGAAGTCCGTTCGTCACAGATCCGTACCAGTACGGTACGCTCTTACGAGAGACGGACTTTCCAGACGAGTACGCCAACATGCTCGACGAGGACCCACCCCGAGAGGCTTGGGAACTACTGACAGGACATGTGGCGTTCTTCGCTATGTGTGCAGACGTGAGAGACCGTTTGTGCGAATCTTGAATACTACGTTTGACATTCCGTCAGGACGTATGTTACCAGTGAGAAACACACCAACTTGCCATAGGAGGCAAACATGAGCGACAGCAACATCATTCGATTCGACAGCAAAGGCGTAGAGGGCCTTGGAGCGGGGCCACGCCTTGTACCTACCCGAACGCTATTCAAGCAGGGCTGCAAGCCCGGGGAGGTACAGACTACGCGGCTTGAAGCCGTCCGAGACTTGCTTAAAAAGCAGCGGGATCTTCAAGAGCCGAAGGACATGGACCGTTCATTCAGTCAGATGCACTTGAGTTACCAAGAAGGGCGGGTGACCGCTCAGATGCTCTCTCAAGCGGGTCTGGACCCCGAGGTAATGCTTGTCCATGACAATGCCTATCGCCAAATGAGTACAAATCTGCTCCCGGCAAGGTTCGGGGCGGGCTTACTTGCTCAGTCGGCCATGGGTGAAACGGGGGAGAAACTCTCCACCATGTCATGGGCGCTCTGGAGTGCTCAGAACACCACGCCACGGATGTTTCGGACGGTCAAGACAAGAGACCAAGATGGCAGTGTGCGGCGAGTGATCCGAAGCCAGCACAGTCAAGGGTATGCTGTCTATGACAACTACCAGTTTGTGCAGGAGTTGCTTGACAACGCCCCAGAACTCGCAGAAATGCCAGTGCTTGACTTCCGCGTGACTGACACGGGAATGAGGCTACGGTTTTCGACAGACGGTTCTGAGAACTTTGAACTGCGTAAGCCTGTGCCAATCATCGAGGCATGGAACAGCGAGGCTGGACGCCGCCGCACGGTACTGAACGCTGGGATGTGGATGCTGATCTGCACCAACGGGATGCAGTCGTGGGACAGCAAGTCTGAGTTTGCATGGCGGCACTTTGGGGACACGTCGAGGATCAGTGATGGGGTAGCGTCTGCTATCTCTGAGATTCAGACGAGCGCTTCGGGTGTGGTTGATGCTTACAACTCAGCCTTGGACATTGCCATTGACGATGCCTTCGGGTTCATGGAACGGGAACTCAAGCGTGAGGGACTGACCAAGGATCAGATTGGCAAGGCTCAAAAGGCCCTTGACCATGAGTGGACCACTCCCGGTGGTGTGCTTGCGAGTGCGGTTGACGCAACGACGCTGATTGCTCAGGAGTTTGACATGTTCCAGCAGAACACCATCGAACGAGCAGCAGCGCGGATGCTTCGCAGTGGACGCAGGGAGGCCCTTGCGAACGGTGGCCGCATCCGAGTCAGAGCGTGAGGTGAGTAATGGAACGCTTCAACACGAAGGCGTTTCGGACTCACATGGACAACTGGGTAACTAAGGTAGACGATGGCGATCTCTCGCGTGCGTGGGAGATCGTCATCGCTTGCATTGAGGTCCATGCGAGGCTCGATAGACAACCGAAGCAGAGCAAGACAGCAGCCGAGCGCGAAGCCTATCTGGACTTCGCCTTGGCGTTTGAGGGTGAGGAAGCAACCTTCACTATGTGTGGGATGCTCCATGAACTCGACCAGATGACACCCGAGCATCTAAGAGACGACGGGACATTCGACAGGATGATGGAGGAAGCCATCGCCAAAGCGAGGGGTGTGAGGGTGAAGCGAGAAGCGCCTCCACCTGAACCACCGAAACTCAAACTCCTTGAAGGAGGAAAGGTAGTATGAAAACGATCATCCATGTGAACCAGCACAAGATCAAGTCCAACCGGAAGCACGGGGCGAGGGACCCCGTGCTGACGGTGAAGACCTACAAATCCAACACGTATGGCCACTCGGCCATCATCCGAGACGCGAGCGGCCAAGAGGTCGCTCGTGTCGTCTATAGGCCAGACAAGCCACTGTCATGCGGGGCGCACGTCTGGATTGAAACTCAGCATGACGTGGAGGTGAGTGATGACTAAGCGATACATCGGATTCAACGACCTAACAGGAGGCGACTGCGGCATATACGAGTACAGCGAGCGCTACGAAGACGGCATCGAGGACGTGATCATGCGAGAGGTCCGCATGAGAGGCGGCTTGATGTCAATGATGAAGCCCGCCGACCTCGATGATCCACAGTGGGAGGGGTACTCCCGCGTGGTGATCACCATTGGACCAGTAGAAGACGAAGGAGGTGAGTGATGCCGTTTCTCAGGGACCTAAGAGACCCAAAAAACAAAGACACATACGAACCACCGGAACAAGCCTTTGAAGTCACAGATTCAAACGGTTCCAAGGTTCCTGTGTACTACTGTTATCATCCTTTTTCCCTTTGGGAAAACGGTATCGCAATCGGCCCCACCATCGGGCTTGTGACTTATGCAGATGGCGATTGGGTCACCTTGGACTACGACGAAGATCCCCAATATCGGTTCAAAATCAAAGCGCTGCCGACATGGGACGAAGCACACTACATGAGTCTGAATGGGTATGAACGCACCGTGCAACACCCCGAACTAACAAGGAAGGCTCTACAAGAGGCACTGGACCGTGGACTTGTCCGCATCAAAAACAAGAAACTGATCATCGAAGGAGGTGAATGATGGGCAAGAAGCGTAAATATGAACTGCCACACTACGATCGGTGCAGTCCTATAATGAGGCACGCGATTGAGTTAGGGGCCTCTAAGCCTATGCTGGATAGGTGGCTGAAGTCAGACGAGCGCAAGCATGGCGGCTACGCACATGTGCCGGACCACTATGCCATAGCCGCCATGCTTGCAGACGGCGGGGTTGAAACGCTGTTTGGAGACACGGAATGGGGTCGGCACACCCGTCAGATGATGCAACAGAACTACAAGGCCCACGGTGACAAGATCACCAAGGCATATCACAAATGCTTCGATGATTTTCTCCAGTACAACTGCATGGACCCAAAAGTAGCCGCTGACCCGCAGTACAAGGACAATGCTTACGCTGAGGCAGTATCGGCTATCGAATACGACAGGTACGGCAGGCAAGTATTCTCGATCATGCCCATGATGCAGGAGATGTTTGAGCATACGGACTTGGGGGATCTGAAACTCGATGATCTGCACATGCCCTTTCCCTGCTTCTACATTGCCATGGAAGACCCGGACTCCATCGTTGATGGGTTCTACGTCTCCAAGAGGTTTGATATGGAGGGGGAATACCTCGCGTTCATAGGCTTCAAGTGGGTGCGGGAGGGCTTTCACGGTAAAGGCACGGCGGGTGTGAACAAGGTGTGGCTGGACTCCTACTTGCCAACCGACAAAGCTGAGGTCTTGCAAAGGGATGGTTACCTTCGATACCACTTCGAGATTATGACCAAACCATCCGAGCAATACTCTCCTCTCCACAGGTACGGGGAAGATGCCAAAGGCACAGACCCGAACCTCACCCTGACTCAGATCATCGACAAAGTCCACGGCCAAGAGCACACCAAAGGTGATGGGGTTGAGGGCTTTGGGTATGGAAAGTACGGCGGAGGTGAAGCCGAACGCCCGACTCGACCTACAGACCAGATCCAAGGCGAAATGCCCATGATGGAAATGTCGAGGTTCATGGTCAAGACCGCCATGAGTCTGATGCTCTATCTCGTCTCTGACGAGAAAAGCACCGTGGTCACGTCCGAAAGGGATGAGGCCGAAGCAGCAGACAGGGAGATTGCGGCAGGGAAGAAAGCCCGCAGAGGACGCAAGAAGCGAAAGGGGCGAGAGGCCAGAGAGAGGCGGAAACACCTGTCAACCGCACGGGTGACAAGGGTAGGTGGGAAGGAGACTGATGCCATCACATCGAGGCCCGGTTTCAGCTTCGATCAGCCGCGTCACTGGAGGCGAGGTCACTTCCATCGCTACTGGACTGGTCCTGTCAAGATCGGTGGTGTTCGTATTCCATACGAGGAATGGGAGGACAAGCGGACGCTGAAGCGCATCTGGACGCTGCCTGCTCTGATCAACCCCGACGGGGAAATCGAGAACGTGACAACTCGGACTGTTCTGAGCCATGAGGATGAAACGGATCAACTGGACGAACTGATCAGCCGCATGGAAGGCATGAAAGGTGAGCATAAGCAGAGCAAGATCGAACGAGATCCCCGAAACCGGCGACTCTGCATCGAGGCTCACGGCGCTCACTGCCACATCTGCGGGGACGATGGTGAATGGCTTGCCGAAGACAGGAGATTCAATGCCAAGGGCCTCCCTTCGGGCTGGCTTCAATGTCACCACATGGAGCCTTTGGGAGAAACTGGCCCACGGGAGACTGATCCTGCCAAGGACATGATCCCCGTCTGCACGGGATGCCATTGGATATTCCACAGCGACAAGCCTGCTCTGAGTCTGGAGAAGGCGTACAAGGTCTATCTGAGGCGAGAGGAACGCAAGCGCCAGATTCGCAAGAAGGCAGGCAACTGACACATGCAGGTCATGTACGTGACACCCACACGTAATCATGCACATGGCCTGCACGTATCTCGTATGAGAAGATGCTTTGTTTGACACAGTGTCCAGACAGACTACAATGGTCAGGTCGAAAGACGAAGGCCCGAACTGCGCTTTCCGCATAGCGCTACACACACATGGAGAGATAAATGCCCATTCAAATCGAAATCAACGATGTGATCCTCACGCTCTCGGATGACCAAGAGCAAGCCCTTGGCGCGTGCCTTGACCAACTCCACCAGACCAGAGAAGCTGTCCTTGCAGGCGCGGCTGGTACGGGGAAAACCACCGTCATGCGTGCCGTACTGAACGGTTGGGATGGCGGCGTGATGTTCCTCGCACCTACCGGCAAAGCCGCCGTGCGTCTGTCCGAGCAGACGGGGCAGGGAACCCGAACCATCCACAGTGCCATCTTTGGTGCTGTTCAGGAGGAGCGGGACGCACAAAACGCTCGCAGGGAGAAGCTACGCTTCGGTGAACTGAGAGCGCCCGAGGGCTGCACGGCGTCCACGCTTGTTGTGGTGGATGAATCCAGCATGGTGAACAGCGAACTGGCAAGCCAGCTTCGGGAATCCGTCCAGCAGGTGGGCGCTTCCATCTTGTGGGTGGGTGATCACGAGCAGCTTCCGCCTGTAGAGGGTGGATGGGGAGTCAATCTTTCAGAGCCTACAGGCCGACTGACTCAGGTTCACCGTCAAGCGCTTGAGAGTCCTGTGCTGGAACTCGCTACTCTCATCCGCGAACGCAGAGGCGGCACATTCAACCGCTGGGGTGATGAGGTCACTCGTCAAACGGGGACCATCGAAGAAGCGGTGGAGTGGGCAGAGGGAGCGGCTGATCGAGTCCTTCTGACGTGGACGAACAAGGTCCGCAAGACGGCCAATCGTCTCACCCGGAAGGGCCGTGGGTACGGAAAGGGGATTCAGGTGGGAGAGACACTCATCTGTACCTTCAACAATCACAACCTCGGGATCATGAATGGCGAGACTTTTGAGGTCGAAAGCGTTGAGTTGCATGAAGAAATGACCGAAGCCATCGGACGCGAGGCCGTATGGGTCAAGCCCGTAGGAAGGACTCGACGGTTCATTATGATTCCATCGAGTTTCGATGCTTATCAACCGAAGATGAGTGACAGGCGGATCTACACGTCCTCATTCGACGGCTTGTGGAAGCGAGGCGAAGCCCTGTTTGAGATGCTGGAAGAAACGGGCCTGACCATGGAGTGCGTCCGCCGTCTGCGTACCGAGCAGAAAGAGTCCGCTGTTCAGGGTACATGGGGCTACTGCCTCACTGTACACAAGAGCCAAGGCTCTCAGTGGGGTGAGGTAGGGTTCGTTTCATGTCCCGGCTTCCGCGACCGCGAGGGCCGACTGAACCCCGAAGATCGCCGTCGTATGACTTACACGGCTGTCACACGAGCGGAGCGAGGCTTCCATGCCTTCATGCTCCAAATCATGCCGGACTACCGGCGTTCAAACCCGTATGCCAAATAGGAGGCACACATGATCACGCTTACACTTGTTAGAGGACTTCCCGGCTCGGGCAAAACCACGCTCGCAGGGAGTATTTGCTCGGACATGGTAGCCGCAGATGACTACTTTCTGGATGATGCCGGGGAGTATATCTTCGACCCCAAGCAGTTGCCAAAGGCACACGCTTGGTGCCTTGACATCGCAAGCAAACTCATCAAGGGCCACGTCAGCGCTGTAGTCCACAACACGTTCACGCAGCGGTGGGAGATGGAGCCTTACATACGCTTGGCCGAAGAAACCAAGGCTCGGTTGGTCGTGGTCAGTGTATTCGATGGAGGACTCACGAATGAGGAACTTTCAGACCGGAATGGACACGGCGTACCCGTCGATGCAATCGCCCGGATGAGGGATCGGTTTGAGCATGACTGGAAGAATGGAAACCCGCTTCCCCCATGGGAAAGGAGCAATGATGAAAGTTGAGTTTGTAAGATGGTCGTGCGAGTGTGAGGGAATCCGCTGCCCTGACCATACCGAGGACGTGATCCTGTGGGATTGCCGGGGGGATGAGGGATGCCATTTTTGTACCTTCTCTCCCCACTACAAGGACAAGTCCTACGAGCCGCTCTCTGTGGAGCAAGTGATCAAGCACATTCGATACCTCGGTGGCTTGTCCATCGACGGTGATCGGTTTCGCCAAATCAAACGACTCTTGGAGGTGTGATGAGATTC
>Ga0080013_1002492_pt1 | contig 21600 bp, 14 predicted proteins | sample ETNvirenome_6_85_FD_69236 | JGI IMG/M metagenome (GOLD analysis project Ga0080013, IMG submission 69236) | Marine viral communities from the Pacific Ocean - ETNP_6_85 (SPADES assembly) (version 2) | ecosystem: Environmental > Aquatic > Marine > Oceanic | place: Pacific Ocean | collected 2013-06-19 | reverse complement strand
AATTCATTTGCAACGTTGTAAAGGGCAACCTGTGAAGATTTTGGTGATTGGAGAAAGCTGCAAAGATGTTTACCAATATGGTGACTGCGTGCGCTTGTGTCCGGAAGCCCCTGTGCCTGTATTCCAGAGCAATAAGAGTCGCGAGGAGAACGCTGGCATGGCCATGAATGTCTATAACAACATGTACTCCCTATCCGACGCAGAGATAGAAATTGCCACCAACAAAAAGTGGGAAGAGATTACGAAAACAAGATATGTGGACTTTAGAACAAATTCTATTGTGTTGCGTATTGACATTAATGATGTTATAACACAAAGATGTGACTTGAACAAGATTGACTTTGAACAATACGATGCGGTAGTCATTTCAGACTACAATAAAGGTTTTGTGACAGAAACTGATATTGAAGCTATTTCGCACAAGCACCCTGTGACGTTCTTGGATACCAAAAAGATTTTAGGTTCCTGGTGTCAAAATATCAAGTTTATTAAGATCAACGAATTTGAATATGACCGCACCAAGCACCGTTTGACAGATGAACTAATAGCCAAAATGATTATTACTCTCGGACCCAACGGCGCCAAGTTTAATGATAAAGTATACAAAGTGCCGAAAGTAGAGATTAAAGACACATCCGGCGCCGGCGACACTTTCATTGCTGGTCTCGTTGCCAAATACGTAGAAACAGAGGATATTGATGTGTCGATAGCTTTTGCCAATGACTGTGCGACACGTGTTGTGCAGAAAAAAGGTGTAAGTATCGCATGAGCATAACCGTTTGGACTAATGGCTGTTTTGATATTTTGCATCGAGGACATTTCGAAATGTTCAAATATGCGAAATCTTTAGGACATCGTTTAATTGTTGGGCTAGATTCTGATGAAAAGGTCAAAAAGGATAAAGGCGAAGATCGCCCTTATAATTCACTAGAAGACCGAAAGTTTGCGCTAGAGTCTATTCGTTATGTCGACGAAGTACGAGTTTTTGATTCCACAAAGGGATTAGAAGAGTTGATAAAAAGTATTCAACCTGATATAATGGTAATAGGTTCTGATTGGAAAGGTCAAAAAGTTATTGGACAGCAACATGCAGGACATTTAAGATTTTTTGATAGAGTTGGAAGCTATTCCACCACAAACATTTTGGAGAACGTACGATGACTTATGTGTTTGATATCGATGGCACCATTTGCACGAAGGCAGTCGAATTTGATTATGAAGGCTCCGAACCAATGAAGGACCGAATTGCGATTGTGAATAAATTATATGAGAGTGGAAATACAATTATTTTCCAGACAGCCCGCGGCATGGGCCGCTTTGAAAACGATGCACAAAAAGCCATTGAAACGTTTTATGAAATGACCGCAAACCAACTAAAAGAATGGGGTGTCAACTATCACCAGTTATTTTTAGGGAAACCTGCAGGTGATATTTATGTTGATGACAAAGGAGTCAGAGACTCTGATTTTTTTGACATGATGAAGGAGGGACGAAATGAATAAAAACACACACGAGCTAGCAATGACCCACGTAGACAAAGGATGGGGATGGGAACGCTGGGTTGTAAACTGTGAAGAATATTGTGGAAAATTATTATTTTTTAACAAAGGCAAGCGCTGCTCATGGCATCATCACAAAGTAAAGGATGAAGTGTTCTATCTTCAATCCGGCAAGATGATGATTTATTATTCCGAGCAAGATGATCTTGCCAAGGCAGACCAATTAGTTTTAAATGCCGGCGAAAACTTTCATGTTTATCGCGGCTTGCGTCACCAGATGGTGGCACTCGAAGATTCGGAGCTATTCGAATTTTCAACACAACACTTTGATAGCGACAGCTACAGAATCATAAAAGGAGATTAAAGTGAAAGACCAAAAATTACAATTATCAAACCAAGCTCTCGGTGCCATTATGATGGCCCTGCAAGAATCCTTGCTAAACGAATTAGACATCGTTCCGATTTTGCGCGGATTTGAGTTAACCAACACAACTGACGGACTCGTGGTAGAAAACCCCCCTACTGTACGGGTAACAAACAATAAAACCGTAACGAATGATGATCTCGAAAATATCGTTAAGTGATGCCCCGTTATCGCTACCAATGCGAGAATTGCACTAAAATTCAGTTGATATTTCATCTTATGCAAGATGCGGCACCCGTGTGCCAACTGTGCGATTCCGAAGAACAAATGAAAAAATTATTAACCACCCCCAAGATTGTGGTGGGTGAGACACCTACAACTAATCTTGAAGTTGGCGATGTTACTAACGAGTACATTGAAGCCAACCGAGAGATATTAGAACAACAACAAGAAGAAGCTAAAAAGGAGACCTATGAACCGTCTTGAATTAATATTATCGGCAATACTTACATTATCAGTTTTGATCAATATAGGATTATTTGCATATGTGCGAGGCTTACTCGTGCGGCTTATCTCGGTCTCGGAAGAGCTATCCGATCTACAAATAATGGTGGAGGCGTTTACAGAACACCTGCAGAACGTGTATGAATTGGAATCGTTTTATGGCGACGAGACCCTTGAAAACCTATTGAATCACGCCATATCCTTCAACGAACAAATGGATACGTTTGACTACATTATATCCTTTACAGAAGATGAAGAAGCTAACACAGAAGAAGAACTAAATGAAGAACCCCCCCAAGAAGAGAACTAGACGCAAGAATCATTATTTTACCTCCGACCACGAGGAGGCAATAATTCGATATGCTAAGTCTACATGTCAGCGCGAGCGCACAGAACTCTATGTGCAATATATTCAGCCGGCTTTTAATGAAATGGTTGATAAGATTGTTTTTACTTATAAATTTACCAATTTACCCAATTGCGATTCATTGCGAGATGAATGCAAGATATGGTTAATGACCATTTTAGACAAATACGATCCCAATAAAGGCTCTAAAGCCTTTTCCTACTTCTCAGTAATCACTAAAAATTGGTTTATCCACAAAGTTAAACGCCAGCAAAAGCGCAACAAACGCGAAGTAGATTATGGCAACATCTCCAAAGCCTATGAGGAGGAATTTCTCTCAACGAGCGAATCATATCTCACTGAGCGAGTTGAAGAAGAATTTTGGAACTCGTTTTACGCGGAATTAAAATCGTGGGATGCAACTCAAATGAAAGAGAATGATTTAAAGGTATATCAAGCGATCAATATTTTATTTGAGTCAAAAGAAGATATCGATATTTTTAATAAAAAAGCTATTTATTTATACTTACGAGAAATCACGGGGCTGAATACCAAACAGATTGTGAATTCCCTTAAGAAATTTCGCAAGAAATATTACAATTTTAAAGACGACTGGGAAAGCGGAGCATTATGAGCAATAAAAATTTAGAAACATTAATAGGCGAAGCTCTCACAAACATTCGAGATGACCGAAAAGCGGCCAAAGAGTTTCTAAACGAGATTGCAAATCAAATCGCCAACGACCCCGAACAAAACAAATACCTCAGCCCCGTCGCAGCAAAGCACGTTGAAACAATGCAGCGCTCCAATGAGCAGCTAGTAAAGATCATTGGACTGCGCCAGAAAGCGCAAGGATCGCGCGAGGTCTTATCCGAAAGCGACAAGACTAACCTTTTTGACTTAATTCAAGGAGCCCCTGAAGATGTCTAAAGAATTCCTGGATTGGTCAACAGTCGCAGGTAGCGGTGGCGGCTGGGAAATGCTCGGCAATTCCGTTCGCAAAGGCATTAGCTTTGATGCCTACGAGGATGTGACCCAATTTGAAGCTAGAGTATTGACGGACGCTTATCCTCTTAATGACGCTCAAGCCGCACTATTCAATGCCGAAGGCGCCGCAGAACTGATTTCCGCTCTCTCCAGCAGCGCCACAAGTGTGTCTCGCGGCACCAAATGGATTGTAAAAGCGCGCATTATCGGCCCCAAATCTCCACATCAGTTTATCCCTGATCCGTGTGATGCTAAGTTCTTAGAATACCCAGAAAAAGCGCTTCCTTATGTGATGATGCACACTTCATTTATTACTACAGATGATAGCCAAGGAGATCTTACGTATCTTAATCAAGGTGATACAATCCAAGTTGAGCTTACCCGTAATGATTTTTCTTTCAATTTAGATTTTGGCAAGATCGTCAAGAGAACAGCCACTGCTGCGCAAAACACAGTTGGGCGCCTTCAAACCATTGGTCCAAAATCCAACCGCTGTCAGAGCTTGCAGAGTTTATTCGGATCCGAAGCCCAACTGGGGTTGTTAGGCCCGAATGTTTCGCCGAGTATGTCCGTCGAGAATGAGGCGATTGCACAACACTTTGAAAGAGATCTTAAAGCAGCAATAGAATCCGCTAATTTACCTTTTTATGTAACAGACCGCAGCAGAACCGTGGCTGTACAAGTTGAGAGAATAAAGTATATGTACAACCGGGTGGGAGAGGCCGAACTCCTTTCAACTTATTCGCGCGGCAAGCTTGGAGCGAAGATGGTAGCGGCAATAAAATCTGGTGATGACGCGTTACTCCGAAATCTTGCTAAAAATTCAAGCAGCCATCTTAAAGGGCTTGCTATAGACCTTCGTTCTAACCACTATGATAAAACCTCATCAGATGGAGCCCAAATTAATCGAGTTTTAGCTATAATCCGCCAATTAGGAGGTAAAATTAACTTAGAACCCACTTCCACCACTTGTTGGTCGACGCGGGGCGCAGCCGCCAGCCAACAAGGCGCCACAACCGCCAGAGTGTCTCCCAACAAACCGGGCAAAGGGAAGTGTGTGAATGAACATATTCATATAAGTATTCCGGCAGATTATGGTGGGGCGGTCAGCCAGTCCGGTCTGGTTGCCGGAGACACCACCGGTGCCACCGCGGCCGACACTCCCCTCGTCTTCGCTTCCGCAGCCAATATCCCCTGAGAACGAATAAGAAGCACCCCAAGGAAACCAATGTCAGAAAATTCGAATATTAAAAAATGTAATGGTAATCCATGTAATGAAACTATTAATGGTATTGTTTATTGTGATGGGGTTCCTTGTGTAGACGCTCTAGGACGCAATAGAGACTGGCGAGGTGGCGCCACCGCCGCCCAACGTATAGGTGTGCTTGATGCTCGTCAAGCAAACCAACAGAGCGAAGTAGAAAGCGCGCGCCTGCTAGCCGAGCGAGATCAACAGCGCCGGCTTCTTGGGCTCTTGGAGCCCAAGCAGGCCGCCGAGTATTTGGCAGAGATAGAGTCCGCTAACGGCAACCCCAGCGATAGTAGTCTTTTCCACACGGAAAATCCAACACCACAGCCCATTTTCATTCCGGCGCCTAATACTAAAAAAGTAGGACAAAGCAATGCTCAGATAACATTTGGATCCGACCGTCCAACCGGCTTAGCTTCTGGCTTTGGGGCGACAGGATTTGTTTCTAATACGATTGACCTCGTGGTCGGCCGCGCAGCAAAGTCGGATCATGGCGCCGGCGTTAAACCGGGAACTCTGGTTCATAATAACTTTTTTTCCGATGCAGCCAGAATTTATATCAGCGAAAAAACTCTGATTGATCACAATTTTGCCCTTGCAGGCCACGACGCAGATCCCGAATCTACCGGGCTTTCCGGCATTGGTATTAAAGCGGATACTGTAAGGCTTATTGGCGTAAAGGGTGTCAAGATTATCTCTGGACGCGCTCGGGTTGCTGGTTTTGGAGCAACTGGGGAAACCGACATAGATGGAGGCGCCGTCCCCGCCGCTCCCCCGATTGAATTAATCGCCGGCAACAATACTGATTCTAAATCGGTGTGGGGAGGAATGTTCCACCCAACCGAAGTAGTGCCCGGATTACAGCCTTTAGTAAAAGGAAAGAACATGGTTGATTCGATGAGCGAACTTCATCAAATTATTGGAGAAATTTGGAGCGCCCTATTTAATCTAACATTGCTACAAACTACCTATAATGGCGTTCTGGGAGTAACCCCTATCCCATGGCATGCCGCGGCAGCCCCGGCGATTACTCAAGGAAATATGAGCCATGTAATGAGCAGTCTTTATCATACGCGAGTTAAAGCTAGACTATGGAAAGTAGACTATTTAAGAACCTGGGGATATAAATATATTTGTAGCACTAACGTTCGTGCAAATTAAAAAGGGCAGAAATGGCTGATTCAAAATTTTTAAAATGGCAAGATAAAACAGGCGATGGCATTCCGGACGTCTGTGATGACCTGATCCCTGCCGCCCAAATTGATTCCTGTGATCTTTGTAAGCCACTACCAACTGCTCTTGTGCCTGACTGGAAGACGCGTGACGTCACTACTCCCTTTGTTAATGAAAGGGAATGCCTTTATCAAATCACTATTGTCACCAATTTAACGACAACTGGCGCCAAACCCGGCGCAAACCCGACCGCGGCCAACGAAGCACTACAAGAAATTTATACTCTCCATGCATCCGATGCCATGGCTGGGTTACTTTTATTTTATAATAAAAAAGATAATAGCGAAACTCGTGCTACCCTAGTGCAAGGGCTTTATCCTGATGATTATTATTTAGATTTTCGACCGACTTCTAAACTACAATTATTATACTCTGTGCCTACCGCTGTTGTAGATTCTTTACCTGAAGCTGATGCGGAAGATGAAGAAACTGAAAACGATGAGTCTTCTCCTAATCCGGCTACCGCATCCATCGCAACTTACGACATTTCAGAACTTTTTGATAAAATCATGACAGTACGCAAGGGGCTTAATCTTTATAATAGGTATTTTTTAGCTTCGCGCTTTTTAGAAGGAACAAACATCTTTTTTGAAGAATCTAATAAAGTATTTAATTTAGAAGATTATGGAGACGCCGGCTTTGGAAACGTAAGACGCGGAAATATAATGGCAGATATTTTGCCGCAACTGGAGTCTTTTTTAAATACGAAAAATATTAAAATACCCGGAATTGGACTTCCCGGGTTTCAAGACGCTGCCACAAAAATTACATTTTATTTTGATAAAAAACATAAATTAATACAATTAGATGTGTATACCGAGGGGTGTGGAGGTGAGATTCCCTTGGTTTATAAAAAAAGCTTATCTTTATTACAAGCGAAATCCGCCTTCGCCAATCCCACAGCTATGGCCTATTTGGCACAATTGGACGGAATGATTCAGGACCTCACAGCCCGGTCCCCCTTAGCGTGGCTGGAATTTATTCAGAAATATACCGTCCCTACATTATATGTAAAAGATGGTTCCACAATTGAGACATCTGCCACCCCGGGAAACTGTGTACAAGAGGCACTTAAAAAAGAAGCTAAAGAATTTGGACAAGATTTACTTGATGAAACGTTTGGATTAGCTGACGCAATTGCTTATAAATTTCATCGCAATCTTTGTTATAAAGATCAAGCTAAAGTTTTAGAAGAACATCAAAATTTTGGATTTTTTACTGTTGGTGATCCGGATTCACCTGATTTTAAAGAAAACCTCTTAGCCGTAGCGCAAGAGCGCGCCTATAAACAAGTAGACAAAACCAGTGGCGGACTATGTGCCAAAATTGGAAGATTCGCTGATAAGAACGCGCCGGCCGGGAGTTCACAAAAGACCCTAGACGACATGTGGGAAGAGGTAGTGCAAGATATTAAAGTTTGCGGACTTAACGATTTGTTGATGGGAGCAGTAAAGTGTCTTTTTAAAGGAATGTCTTTAGAAGATGCGCTTAGTAAAATGATTTCCGCTGCACTGAAGGGCATGTCGGTGCCCGAGTTCGGACAATTATTTCTCCTACTCCCACAGGACAAACAAGACGAGCTTAATGAACTTGTAAAACAAAAAATTAATAGTGGTGATATTTTTAGAGAAGGGAGCGCCCGCCAAACAGCCTCTGATCAGACGTCGGGCGCCCTCAATTGGGACCCGAGAGACCCGGCTACTGGTGCCGTGGTACCTTGGCGAGATCAGGAATATATTAAACAAAAAGAATCCTCCAAGGCTGCACCCTCTCAACCTCCTCAACGATCCCGGCGTACTTTAGCTAAAACCTTAGATTCATCGGTCATTGCCCAAGGGATCACACGCGGCGGAAAGCCTTTAGATCAGAATAAGGTAATGGACGCCTATATCTTGGCATTGCTTGAATTATATCAAGGTTATTATCTAGAATTAATAGATTTGCTTAATGACTTCCCCGGCGCCGAACTTATTGCTAAAGTGATTGCAACGTTAGATTGTCCTCGCCCGCCTCCACCGGGTAAGGAGTCTAATGGATATGATTTTATAAAAAATGATACGGAATTGCCTTATTGTTTCAACATTGATGATATCACATTGCCCCGTCTTGAAAATCCATTTGGCTGGCTTCCTCAAAAAAAGGATTTCATAGGATTACTTATGCAGGCGGCCGAAACAGCTATCCAAGAAGCAGTAATGCGCGCCATGGTTAAATTGTTTCTCAAAATTTGTCAAACGGTGAGTGCCGCCGCATGCAAGGGGATTGAATTGCTTGGAGATTTGGCTCAAGCGCCCTTCTCGGACGAGACCCTTAAGGATCTAGTTAAAGAAACCTTTTGCGGTCCCGACTCAAACGACGACACGGTAAATGAAGCCTTATTGGAGCTTGTAGCCTCTCTTGGTCCTGGCGCTATTGCATTAGCAGATCAACAGAAAGCATTAAGATTTGCTTCTGATTTATCCTCCGCCACCACTCGTCGTGAATTTACTAATGGTTTTATTGGCAATGCTTCCGACACCTTGATTGAAATTACGAACAATTTAATTGACAGCAATTATCCGGAGTATCGCGAAGGACTCGGAAACAAAGACGCAATAGGGGCTTTTTTCAAGAACATTGGCAATGCCATGCCCCTAGCACAGCGCGAGCAGATGCGCGATTATGCTAATGGATTGGATGAAGATGATCCTTTTCCCGCAAATCCTAATTTGTGTGCGACACCGGACCAGTTAGCCGAATTCTGTGAGATCCGCAGCGCTCTGTTGGGAGACCGCGCTACTGAAGAACAAAAAGCAAAGCTATGCCTACCTCCCGAAATGGATCTAGCTGATGTACTGCAACAGGGGCCGTCTCAATTTTTAGGAGGCTCTTTGCCTCCCATCTTGTCCGACCCTGGGTGTGATAATGGATTGTTGCCATTTGAGCCTGCTGAGGCGGTCCAAACCACCACAACCGTCTTAAACAATAATTTGGAAATGTTAAAAATAGATTTTTTGACTGACATGCTTGGCAATGGTCCGTTTGAATCTGATTGGGGAATGCTCAATCTAATTTTAGCGGATACCCGCGGCAACCCCCTCACAACACATCATCGCAAACGCGAATGGGATTTTGGATGGCAACAAAATTATGTAGATTTTTATGTGGACTCTGAAGGCAATTTTTGGGATCCGTATGCTTCCCCGGCGGGACAAAGAGGAGCATACCCCGTAAAAGTAGCGCAGTGGCTGAGTGCTCAAATGGATAACTTAAAAGCAACAGTCGATTCGAACAATGTGTTGCAGCCTACTAAAACTGAAAGTATAGTAGACTTTCCATCCTTTGGACGCGATGTAAATCTATTAGAACAATTAGACTATGGTTATAATATAAAAACGAGCGCGGACTTTGAAAGAGAACAAATTAGATTCGTGGCCTTAGCACGCAAAAAGACTCCTGATACTATTTTGTCATTTAAAAACAATAACGGTGGGGAATACGAAGAGGGTGGTGAAGTTGATGAAGACGAATGGAACTTTGGTCTTGATTTTGAAATATATATGGCAGACTTGGTCAAAAGCAATAGAGGACTTTTTGAAGTTGCATCTTCATGGCAACAAGCCGGCGATGGTACTCACAATCGTCCAGATGATAATATGAGAATTAAAATAATGGAGAACACTAAAAAATCGCCACTCTCGTCATTTAAAGCCGCCAGTATGCTATCTCCGCTCAGCGCGCGCTCATTAATTAGTTCCCTTCCTTTTTCCACTGAAGTGCAAAGCGAGCTTAAATATGAATTTTTAGCGGTAGACAACACTTTTGATGATATTGATCTTTTGGTCTATCCTAATTTTGTGAGGACTTTTACCTCTCATAATCAATATAGTCCCCCTGTAGTGTTATTGCATGAAATGATCAAGCAACAAGGCGCCGGCACATCAATATCCAGTGTTAAATCCTTTTATGATTCCGCCCTCGCGGATTTATTTAATACTCTTTCTTCTACTATCGCCGCTAATGATGAGGCGTTTGATTATGGTGCGACCTTTGATAATTTGACCGACGAAGATCTGGAATATGTTATTGATTCGGGAACAGTCCCCGGATATTCCGGCGGCACTCCCTATGATGAAGTAAAGATATCAGACCCCGATGCCTTATTGGGTGAGCGAAAATTGAAAAATAGCGATCAGATTCTAGGAATCAGCGCTTATCAGTGGAAGACTAAAGAAGGAGAACCCGGGTATACGAAAAATCGGGTACATTATTTAGATCCCAATAAGTTTGGCGGTTCCTTCCAAAGTCCTCCATTATACATCGAGCCACCCCGAGACAAAGGCTGGTTTGGCTTAGTAGACGTCATCTTTCCTGATCAAGGCGCCTGCAAGCCTATGCGCCGCGATTTAGTAGATTTTGGTGACATCCAAGATCGCGTTACTGAAACTTACGATTACATACCCGAAGACGAAAGGTTGAAAATAGATCGCGACTGTGCGCTAGAACTCCCCTATAATAGGATCCTAGAGCGCCCAGCAGTTGCCGGCTTAGAAAGTGTTATTACCTCGGCCATTCGAATTTATGTATCGATGCATTTTATAAAATCTCTGGCTACTTTTACTACTATTAAGCCTGATTTTTCAAAGAACTTTAGTTCCGCTTACGCTTCTTATATTATTGAAGATATGGAAGAAAGCTTTAAAGACGCCCAAGGAAGCTTTGCCGAGGCTTTTACTTTGTTTAAAGATGAAGAATTTTGGTATGCATTTTTAGAGCAAGCCGTTCAACTCTACGCGCGCCGCGTGGATGGACAGCAAATGCAGGGAGACGACCAAAAGGGCGGTACCGACATTCTTGAACCACCTCAAAACGTATTACAAGCTCTCCATTCTATTAATGATATGCAAGAAGAATATAAATATCCGACTAAAAAAGATCTGTGGGCGGCTAAAAAGAGCGACGATGCCGGACTCTTCCAGACATTGGGAGGATATCGACAAGATAAAAATCTTGAAGCAGTGCAAGCTACTGAAGAGCAGGCCAAAATCGTTTTAAAAGAATTAGTTGTTGAACAACTTGAAATTATGGGAGAGAGGTTCATGAACAATGTAGGTGCTATCGACCTCAATCCTCGAATTCACAATCTCGCGTATTATTTATTGGAAAATCTGAGCGACGGCTCTTCCTTAACACTGGATGGCAAAGAAATCAAAGAAGAGGTTGCTGGCTTGCCATTAGAAGGGGAAGAACTTTACACCAATGGTGGAGAATTAGTAACCGCTGATGGAGACGATTACGTAGGGTTTTATCATGTGCATATAAACGAAGATGGAATTCCCGTTTATATGGAAGGAGAATTCCATATTCCGACATCTCATGGTATTTTGACTCCTATAGCTAATAGAATTATTGTTCCTATTGGAGACGTCGCCGATTACAACTCGACTACCAATAGAACAAAGCCGTTTACAATTGAAAAATATATCTCGATTAAAGGGATCAAATATGCCCCAGCGGATGCGTTAACGATCATTGCTCAAAATGAACCCACAGATAATATATCAGATGTTTATCCCGGCTCTCTCAAGCATGTTGTTGAACCATCTGGAAAAATTGTAGGTCTCGAAGGAAAACTGGGCGTACGCTATGGCTTGGAGTTATCAGTAAATATCTCCGGTACCAAGACCCCTGTGGCTACAAGCGAAATCGATGTTCTTGATTTGCCAATTGATCAAATGCAAACACTTGGCGGCGATTCAAAAACATTATTATGCTTAGTTAACCAATTAATAGAAGAAGATAAGTTCAAATTAATTTATCGTTATATCTTTTCCCTTCCTAAAATCGCTTCCACTTTAGCTATCTATAACGATATGTCTTTCCTGCCGTCTATCGGACAGATTACGGTGCCCATCTCTATATCAGAAGATTGGCCACCCTCCGACAAGCCCGGTAAATATGTTTCCGATGCGGAAGAGTCCGCTCTCTCTAATGCTCAAATTGGATGGAACCCTGAGTACACGAGAAGTCATGCCGGCTTTTTTGTGTTAACTTGGGATGAGTGGGACAAAACCTTAATGCTCAACTCTAAAAGTAGAATTAAGCACATATTTAAAGCCTATTATAATTCGGCCGGCGGGATGAAAGAAATCTTAGATGCAATACAGAATAGAGATCGCGCTAGCTGGACTTGGTTTAAAAATTTGAAGTCGAGGATGAAGCCGTCCGCCGGCGCCGGACTTTTACCTTGGTGGAAAAAACGGAAGCTCCGGTCGAACCCGTTTGATATGAAAGGGAATTTATGTGATAAGAAATAAAGTTATTCCTATTTACAAAAAGGAAAGAATATGTCTTCGTTAGCTGTAAAACTGCCTCTAATGTATAGCCAAGAAAATGGGTATATGATGATTAAGTCTATGTTGCCCATGATCCAACAAAATTTAAAAATGTTATTATTGACAGATCCAGGAGAGCGTGTTATGATACCTACGTTCGGAGTTGGGCTCCGCAGATATTTGTTTGAAAACTTTACTGAAACTACATATGCCCGAATCCGCCAAAAAATTAACCAACAAGCTCGTACTTTTATGCCATACATTACGATTAATAATATACAGTTTAGCCCTTCCGATATTGATAATGGAAAGCTATCCATCGTTATAAATTACGTAGTGCCTTCCCTAAAGTCTCAAGATGTTCTTACTTTTAATGTTTAAAATGAGGGTTCCCAATGCCAGATGATCAAAAAAAGCTTTTACCAATAAATTATACCCACCGGGAATTTGAAACCATCAGGAGCGATTTGCAAGGAATTGCCGAACGCCTTTATCCGGACACTTTCAAAGATTTCTCAGAAGCATCTTTTGGCTCTTTAATGCTTGATGCCGTAGCCTATGTGGGAGATCAACTTTCATTTTATCTTGACTATAACGTTAATGAATGTTTTTTGGATACTGCCTATCAATTTGAAAATGTCGTTCGCCACGGGCGCATCTTGGGCTACAAATATGGCGGCCGCCCATCAACATTCGGTAAAGTTGCTCTATATGTTATGGTGCCCGCCTCGGCAACCGGTATTGGTCCGGATACCTCTTATATACCGTTATTAAAGAAGTCTACCACCTTTTCGGCTCAAACCGGACTCAAGTATCTATTGTTAGAAAATGTAGACTTCGCAGATCCTAAAAATACAATTGTTGTAGCCCGCGTAAACGAAGCTACTGGCGCCCCAACATGGTATGCCGTTAAGGCTTATGGAAATGTCGTGTCCGGTTTCCTCTCACAAAATACAGTAACAGTAGGCGACTATGAGAGATACAAGAGAGTTCGAATCCCCGCGGGCAACATTTCTGAGATTATATCAGTAACGGATTCTCAAGGGCATGAATACTTTGAAGTAGACTACTTGGCCCAAGATATGGTTTATAAAGAACTGCCCAATGTTAACTTTAAAAACGACAATGTTCCCTCTGTGATCAAGCCATATTTGGTATCTCGTAAGTATACGTTGGAAAATGATCGGCAAGGCGCTTACCTACAATTTGGAAGCGGCAAAGCCGGCGAATCTAATGTGGTAGCAAACCCTCAAAATGTAGCCATCGATCTTTTTGGAAAAGATTATGTGACCGATACAACTTTTGATCCAACGAGGCTATCCAAAAATGAAAGCTTAGGCGTGGTTCCTTCAAATACTACTCTCACTATCGTATATCGTGCCACCAATCCTTCAAATTCTAATATTGGTGTGGGGGTCCTAAATCAGACTAATAATTCTAAATTTGAATTTGAAGATGTGACTTCCTTAAACGCAGGCATTGTAGGCGACGTCAAGCGCTCTTTGGAAGTGAGCAACGAAGAGCCGATTACAGGGGTTGTTGCCTACCCCAATTCCTCAGAGGTTAAAAGACGTATCTACGACACCTTTCCCACTCAGAACAGAGCAGTTACTCAAGCTGATTACGAAAACGTGTCATACAGAATGCCAGCCAAATTTGGTTCAATTAGTCGGATTAGCGCCCAGCGAGATCCTGATTCGTTAAAGCGAAATCTCAATTTGTATGTCTTATCCATTAATGAGACTGATCAATTGGTCAAAACTAATTCTACCATTAAGAATAACCTCAAAACATGGCTTAATCAATATCGAATGATGAACGACACTCTCGATATTTTAGATCCTTATATTATTAATATCGGCATAAACTTCGTCATTAAAGCTGAAATAGGGGCAGATAAATATGTGGTACTCAACAACGCTGTTAACGCACTGCAAGCCAAATATAAAACTCATTTCTTTATTGGGGAACCCTTGTATATTAGTGACATCTACCAAGCGCTCAAAAATACGACCGGCGTTTTAGACGTATTAAAAGTGAAGCTTACCAACCCGCAAGGTACTAATTATTCTAGCACCAAGATAAATATCGAGCAAAACCTGTCTCCAGACGGCAGCTATTTGATTACTCCCCAGAACGCGATATTGGAATTGAAATTCCCACAAACAGATATCAAAGGAAAATGTAGGTAATGGCCCTAAAGAGATATACAGCTAGCGCTGACACCACTATTGTCAATGCTTACCAACCTAATTTAAGAACACGCGGCACCGGCGCAAATATGGGTGCAGCCGACGTTTTAGAGACCTTTTCAATCTACGGCCGCCAGTCCACTAGTTCTGCCGAGCTTTCTCGCGTTCTAATCAAGTTCCCCATCGACGCCATCACAACAGACCGCACCAACACCGTAATCCCCGGTAGCGGCAGCGTCAGCTTTTATCTGCGGTTGTTTAACGCCGCAAACTCAAAGACCGCACCTTCCGGCGCATTTTCGTATACGGTTCAACCCTTATCTCGCGATTGGCAAGAAGGCTACGGATTAGATCTCGAAGGTTATAAAGACGTAACCAAAGGAAACATCGGCGCGAACTGGATGAGCGCGAGTAATAGCACCGCATGGTCTAAAACCGGTGGAGATTATGTGTCGACCGCTAACGCAGCTTATCCATTCCGCTGGTATAATGTTTCCGCTTCAAACGGAATAAGCGATTTAGAAGTCGATATTACACAGCTAGTTGAGCTATGGTCAGCCGGAACTTTGAATAATTATGGAATAGGTGTTCACTTATCTGGTGCATATGAAGCATATTACGACAGTACCGAAGACGGCACCTACGACGGATATAATAACGATCTCACAGGAGCCACCGTTTCATATTATACTAAACGCTTCTTTGCGCGAGGTTCGCAGTTCTTCTTCAAGCGCCCTTATATCGAGGCGCGCTGGAATTCTACTCGCAAAGATGATCGCGGAGACTTCTATTATAGTAGCTCTTTGGCAGGTGTCAATGAAAACCTTAATACAATCTATCTATACAATTATGTCCGCGGCCAGTTAAGTGATATTCCCGGCTCCTCCACTGGCGCAATCTACGTCAGCCTATACTCAGGCTCTGCCGATAACACACAGCCTTCAGGCAGTGCGTTGGCGTTGCCTACGACATTGCCACGCACAACTGTGAGTTCTATCAACCCATATGTCGTTACAGGAGGTTGGATTTCCACAGGGGTCTACACAGCATCGCTAGCGACTACAAGTGCAATGCCTCCGCTTACAGTCTTGTTTGATGTATGGCACGATGGAAGCGGCAAAAACAAGCCGCATGCTGGTGTAGAATATGTGACCGGCTCTATTGTGCCGCTACACTTTAGCTCGTCTCAAACTGTCATTAAGCCTCACTATTACATGACTATTACTAACCTACAGGAAAATTATAACAGCACGGAAACTGCACGATTTAATCTGTATGTTCGAAACAAGAACTGGTCTCCGACCATTTATACTAAAGCCAATGAAACGATTGAAAATCTTTCTATCTTAAGCGCATCGTATCGCGTTTATAGAATTATCGATGGATATTCAGCAGTTGGCTATGGAACCGGAAGCCAAAAGCACACCGAAATGTCATATGATATTTCCGGCAATTATTTTGATTTTGATATGAATCTCTTAGAGCCTGGATTTACATATGCATTTAAATTTGCATTTTATGAAAACGGATTAAGTTCTTGGATGGAGCAACCAGACTCGTTCAAATTCCGAGTAGAAGATCATGAGTATTAAAAAACTATTTCAATCTACTGAAAAAAACCGAAATTATTTATCTGACACAACTCAACAAGAAGCCTTTAAGAGTATTGAGTCAGCAGATAATTTAGAGCAGATTAATGAACTGCAGCAAACTTACGTTCCAGGGATCAACTATAGCAACCCTGCGTCGTTTGCAAAGTTCGGATCCGCCTATCTCTACTATAAGTCTTCACTCAGTCGCATTCTAGATTTCTATCCTTATGATGGATCGGACGCAGAAAAGAACGCATACCATAACAAATCTTTACCGATAGACAAATATATCTACGACAATCTCTACCCGAGAACCACCGGATATATATCGATGAGCGCCGAAGGCTGGGGCACACAATCCTCAATTTCAGGCGGTTATGGAGTACCGGCCACCGAAGAATACATTACCTTCTTTGGCGGTCCCGGCACAGGCTCATTCGCTTCAGGCAGCAATGTCAAGGGAATGCTACCCGATCCTTCCACGAGCCAGTTTCAATACGCAAACATTTATGATACAAGCATCTACACCAACGCCGGATTGCCCTCTGACTATGCGTCAGGCTCCCGTGAGTCCAACTTAAAATCTGATTTTGATACTGGGGTCACTGTAGAATTTTGGCTCAAGACAGGCTCTTTAAACGAAGTCGGCGGACCTTCACCCGGCGCAGTCGGTGACAGGACTCTTAAACAAGTTGTCTTTGATATGTGGAATAATGAGGCCAGTTCTAGTAATGACTATGGACGCATTACCGTTGAGTTGACCGGCGCCGAAGGACAGCGTCATCGTGCAGATGGTACTACATCTTGGTGGCAAGATTCTCCATTCTTATTGACAGTTCAGTCTGGAAGCAAAGGTAGAACAAGTGGGCCGTCTCCGGGCGCCCCCGGAACATTTCAGCAAAAGATTGGTTTAGGGATCACTACGGCGTCTTTGGGACAATGGCACCATTATGCAATCACTATTTATAATTCCGGATCGGATCTAAGAACCGACTTTTATGTCGATGGAAGGCTAAATGATACAGGCCGGCCAACTAATGCTGCCACCGCAGTAGATGCAATCGATACCGCCGGCGTGAAAACTGCGAACGTTGATAGTGCGTTTTCATTTACTATTCCAGCTTCCGCTGGTGGTGAAGGTGGCGCGACAACGATTCGTCTGTCCGCTGGACAATCCACCGCTCCGCCCGTGGCAGGTGCGGGAAGTTCGATTGGCATTGGCTTTTCCGACAAGACTGATGCCGAGATCGCCGCGCTTATTATTAATGCTATTAATGCAGTTGCCACTACGAATATCGTTTTCGCAGTGTCCAACAATGGCCAAGCCGGCTACGATGCTGGTATTACAGCTACACAAGGTTCAAGCGATACTCAAATTACACTTACAGTGGACAAACCCGGTGAAGCCGGCAATCTTAGTACTGCTCTTGCAGACACTCTCGGTACGTCTCTGGTTGATGTTGCAGATTTTACTGGCGGGGATGGTTTCCGGGTTTCATCTCTGGGAGAACTAACTTCCAAGAATATGATGGGACGTATTGGAGGCCTCTTAGTCGCGCCATCTGGTGCGGGAGGGCTCACTCCGTGGGGGGCAGACGGCTCCGGCCTTGCGGGCGCAGGAAAGCTTTCTGGCTCGCTCGATGAATTCCGATTCTGGAAAGAAAAGCGCAGCGCTGAAGATATCGGCCGCTATTGGTTTACGCAAGTTGGCGGTGGTGTCAATACTGATTTGGCAAATGCATCTCTTGGAGTTTACTACAAGTTTAATGAAGGTATCACAGCTAACGCTGCTACTGACAGCGTAGTACTCGACTATGGCGGCCGCATCTGCAATGGCGTTTGGACCGGCTATACTGCTACGTCTCGAAACACAGGCTCTGCGATTGTGTCCGCTAGCGCCGCCGCCACTGAATATCGCGACCCAATTATCCGTCCTGGGCATCCGACTGTCGCCAATCTGAAAACACAGCTACTGGCTACAGGCTCCAGCCACGATAACACGAACGGCTCCATGTTCGTCAACAATGCGCCTTCGTGGGTTTTGGAACTTAACGACGACACTGAAGCCAGCAATGATGATTTACGCAAGTTATCCCACATCGTCGGAACCTATTTCGATCAGCTATTCCTTCAAATTCAAGCGCTACCCAAGATTGTAGCCTCCACTTATCCCAGTAGCTCTCACAAGCCGCTGCCATTCGCACAACATCTACCGCAGTCGCTTGGTCTGTATACCCCCGAGTTGTTTATTGATGCGACGGTTATGGAGAAATTCACCAATCGCAATGACTCAATGTTGTTCGAGAATGATCTAACCGAAACCAAAAACTTAATCTACACTAACCTTTACAATAACCTTGCCAACATTTACAAAAACAAGGGTACCGAAAAAGCTGTCCGCAATGTGTTGAGATGTTTCAATGTCGACGAAAAGCTTCTCCGACTTAAGACCTATGCAACCAACACGACATTCCCGCTAAAGAATAACCTTCAGCAAACAACTGTAAACAAAACCTTCCTTAATTTCCACAACACCGGAAGTTTAGGAGCGGTTGTTTATCAAAGACTTAGTTCCTCAAATCCTAATTCTAGCGGTTATCTTTCCGGAAGTGGAATAACAACAGCTGAGGCGCGCAGAGGATATGAGAATCGATATGGCTTTACAGTTGAGGCTGATGTTACCTTTCCTCGCTATACGGAAAACAGTCCGATTAACAGAACCTTTTTGAATTCCTCCCTGTTTGGAATGTATACGGTCAATACAGGCAGCATTGTGGGGGCCAAGGCTCCCGACTTCAACGAACAGCCTCTTAAAGGCCGCCTAGACGGCACAGGCGCCGATGGCACTACCTTTGCCACTAGTTCTACCCCTGGCGAGATATTTGACCCCGCAAACTTCCAAGTCTATGCGGTGCGCACGTCTGCTGATTCGAATAATGTATACTTTAAATTGGCATCAGCAAACTATCCTTCCCCATTCCAAATTGAGTCCGAGACTACGCTAACAAGTTCTATCTTTCCGGATGTTTATGACAACAGCCGCTGGCAATTATCAGTTCGTGTTCGGCCTCAAACCACTGGTACCGGATCGATCTACCCTCTCGCCGGTTGGGTCTCAGGGGCGACTGCCGCTACAGACTACAACTATGAAGTAATCTTCCGCGGATTGAACACTTACTTGGGCGAGATCCAAAACAGCTTTGAAGTAACAGGCGCGATGTCATGGACTTCAGGCTCGAACTTCCTCCAGTCAGCCAAGCGTATCTATGTCGGCGCCGAAAGAACCAACATCACAGGTGCCCTATTAAACGTCAGTGATGTTAAAGTCGCCGGACTTAAAGCTTTTACGAAAGCCTTAGATAACAATTCCCTCGATCAGCATGTGTTTGATGTCGGAAATATGGGACTCTCGGCATCGTATCAAAATGTATCCCCCCTTGATTTGAACATCGGACACTATCTCGATGTGACTAATGCTCACATGCTAGCGCTTGATTGGAATTTCAATAATGTAAGTGGAGGGTCCGACTCGTCTGGTAACTTCTATGTCACCGATATGAGTTCCGGCTCGGCCGAGCTAAGAGACAACTTTGGCTGGATCGGAAAGGAGACCGGATACCAACACACAGGCTATGGTCAACATTTCCCCACTTCCACTAAGGAAGTAATTTCCCGAGAACTAGTAAACGCATTCCAATTTGTAGATCCCGAGCAAGCAATCAGTTCCGATATGATTCAGATTCTCAATGATGATGACAAAGTATTTGGCGTTGAAGAAACAGTCCCAAGCTATTACTACACTCTCGAAAAGAGCATGTACGGCGCAATTTCCGAAAGCATGCTCGATTTCTTTGCGGGAGTCGTTGATTTCAACAATGTCATCGGCGCGGCCGTCAACCGCTATCGCGACCGTTACAAGGCGCTCGAAAAGCTGAGAGAAGCTTTCTTCCGCAAAGTAAGCGTGAAGAGCGATATAGAAAAGTACGTCGAATATTACAAATGGTTTGATGACACCATCTCAACTGTTGTTTCTCAGATGATTCCTGCGTCTGCGGAGTTTGAAGGCGACGTGATGAACACCATCGAGAGTCACGTCCTTGAGCGCAATAAGTATCAAAGCAAGTTCCCGACTCTCGAATTCGTCGAGCCAGATTTAGATACAGCGCTCCAGGGTGTGAAAGCCGCCACTTATCCCTACAAGCAAGGATCTTCCACAATTCCGGCCTCTCCGCGTTCTACCAAGCAGCATGAACTTTTCTGGAAACAACGCGCTCTAAGAAGCTCACCAGAAATAACATCGGGCGATGCCGATATCGACGCTCAACGCGAGATATATCGCAAAACCATTTATTCAACTCCTCATTTGAGCCAGAGTTACCCTGTGGCCTTCACCAAAGCCGGCGCAGTATATAAGTCTAAGCAGTATGAAAAGCGCACCTTTGGACAGCCTTACACATTAAGTCTCGTCAATCCCACACAAAACAGCGCCAGCACAATGGGCGGCGGCGTTAACTTTGGACCTCACAAAAACATTCACTTTACTTATGCCGCTCTCCGACCTTTCGGACCTGTAAACACAGCAGGCGGCGTTTTCATTCCGCAGAACCTTCTTTTCGCAAATACGGAAGATCTTGTCGCTTTGCAAGAGTTAGACATGACGGATTCCAATCCAAGCGAGAACAAAATCAAGCGCACCATTAAAGTTCAACATGGGCGCAATTGGGAGAATGGCGCTGGCTATTTCAATGTCAAGTCTTCGATGGCTTTCCCCTTCAATATCATGAGTTCGTCGGTTCGCGGAGGTTACAACAAAGAAGTTATTGACCGCGTAACCGCCAGCATTTCCATCACAAACCTTCATAACGATGTGTACGGTGGCAATATGGAAGTCCCAATGCAGGGTCCATTCACAGACTATGCAGTCGGTGGTCACCAGTCGCGACACGTTCGCGTAAACACCGGCTCAGCCGCCGGACTTACCGATAATTTTAGGAATCGACCTGAAGCCTGGAAACTACTTTTAGGTAAGTGTGAGAACGTTACAGGCGCACTAGGAATGGTTTCTGTAGACTATCCATGGCCCGAGATCGGACAAGAGCCGGCGCCTTCCACTGGTACAGTAACACTCACCTCTAACCCATCTATCGGTAACTCTGTCACAGTTGGCGATGGAGATGGAACATTGCAGTTCGAGATCCCAATGGAAAACGACAAGGCTATGTTGTTTCAAGACAGAGCAAAGTCTTGGTTAGCTTTATCGGGAGATTTATCCGCTAGCTATGGGTTGCCGAGCGACCATCCCTTGGATTATTTCAATATT